>Ga0247812_10000125_pt1 | contig 98975 bp, 78 predicted proteins | sample UWRJL149409B1_FD_178011 | JGI IMG/M metagenome (GOLD analysis project Ga0247812, IMG submission 178011) | Plant litter microbial communities from Arlington Agricultural Research Station in Wisconsin, United States - UWRJ-L149-409B-1 | ecosystem: Environmental > Terrestrial > Plant litter >... | reverse complement strand
TTCGCTCCTATCCCTAATATGATCTTTTCGCGCGATATCGGTATCGCCATCAACAACCACATGCTGCTGAACAAACCGGCAAAAAAAGCACGCGCACGTGAAACTTTGTTGGTTAGATATATATTTTTCAACCACCCCTTATTTGAGGCTTACCGCGATAATATTTTAGAGATTCCCGATACTGTGCAGCACTTTTTACGCCCAGGTGAAGACCAGGAAGAAAAAACCACATTAGAGGGCGGCGATGTAATGATGGTTGCCCCGCAGCACCTACTGATAGGCTGCAGCGAACGTACTTCAGTAAGCGGCGCAAATGAGGCTATTAAACTATTGTTCGAGAACGAGGTAGTGGAGAAAGTAACTATCGTAAAAATCCCGCACAAGCGCGATTATATGCATATTGATACGGTTTTTACGCAGGTAAAGCGCAATGTATGGGTACTGTTGCGCTCCCTCACCATTGCCGAAACTGCACAAGAGGAAGCTGAACCCATTACCTGGTTTGCCGATAAAAAGAATAAGGATAAACCGGAGATAGTACAGTTTCGTAAAGGCAGAAGGCCAAAAACCTTTGCCACGCTAGAGCACCTACTGGATAACATTAGTCAGAAAGACCTGCAGTGCACTGAACCGACACGCTTTATTTACTCGGGTAATAACGAGTTCCCCTATGATGCACGCGAACAATGGACCGACAGCTGCAACCTGCTGGCCCTTAAAGACGGTGTAGTTTTAGGGTACGACCGTAACGACAAAACCGTGGAAGCCTTTAAACAAAGCGGCTTCGGTATTATTAAAGTACAGGAATTGCTGCAAAAATTTGAAGATGGCGAACTTGATCCGCAAACCATGCAAGATACGCTGATACTAATGCCATCTGCAGAACTCTCCCGCGCACGCGGAGGTTTCCACTGCATGAGCATGCCCCTGCAGCGGGATAAAGTATAAGAAAATGCTCATGGTTGACCGTTGGTAGTTCATGACTATCACTTCTTTAATCTGCAACCAATCCTGCTATGATCTATGAACCATAAACTATCAACTAACATGCAAAGTACTCCCAATATATTAATGATCCGCCCGGTTAAATTTGGGTTTAACGTGCAAACTGCGGAAAGTAACGCTTTCCAGACGATGGATGCCGACCAGGAACTGGTACAGCAAAAAGCCCTGCAGGAGTTCGACGGCTTTGTAAAAGTATTGCACGATAACGGTGTTAATGTAACTGTAGTAAATGATACGCCCGAACCGCATACGCCCGATTCTATCTTCCCGAATAACTGGGTAAGTTTTCATGATAATGGCGATATCCTTCTCTACCCTATGCAGGCTGAAAACCGCCGGCTGGAACGCCGTGAAGATATCATAAGGCAGTTAGAGGAGCATTTTAAAGCCAATCACATTATAGATCTGAGCCGTTTTGAAGCAAAGGATCAGTTTTTAGAAGGCACCGGGAGCATGGTGCTGGATAGAGATAACAAAATTGCATACGCCTGCCTTTCGCCCCGAACCAATGCCGAAGTGTTGAAAGCATTTTGTGAACACACCGGTTATAAGGCGGTTACTTTTAACGCCATCGATCAAAATCGTCAGGCCATTTATCATACCAATGTATTGATGGCTATTGGCAGCAGCTTTGCGGTGATCTGTTTGGATAGTATACCAGATTTGCAGGAAAAGGAAACGGTTATCCAGTCGTTATCATCATCGGGGAAGGATATCATCAACATCGGCTTCGATCAGATGAACCAATTTGCAGGCAATATGCTGGAAGTGAAGAATACAGCAGGAGAAACTTTAGTGGTTATGTCAAAAACCGCCTACAATTCATTAACCAATGCGCAGAAAAATAAATTAGAAAAATACGGCAAATTAATTTACGCCGATATCAATACCATAGAAACCAATGGTGGCGGCAGTGCACGCTGCATGATGGCCGAAGTGCATTTAGAAGTTAACGGATAACTGAAAAGGCAAAAATTAAATACTATCCCTTCTTAGCAATTCGCTCGTAAGTAAATAAATAGAATAATCCCGCACCTAATGCAAAGGCCAATACATGCGCAACGGTTACTATCATATAAAGCGTTAATGCGTAATAAGCGATGCCTGCCAGGGCAATAATTAAACTGCCGATGAGTAGCATACTCCTGTTACTGATATCCCTGATGAATTGAATTAAGTTGATACCGGCCAATGCGCACCAGATAAGTGATACACCAATTGCGCCAATAGTAAACCATAGCGCGATCTGCAGCACCAAAAAAATAATCACCACCCAATATGCTCCCCATTTTATCCGTGGAGATGATGTGGCGAATTTTACAGGTAAAAAGTTAAAAAAAATAAGCAGATAGTTGATCAGGCTGTCTTTAACAGAGCCCGCATAGGTGCTGCCATCAACCAGGGTTTGTTCTATATTCATAGGGTTAAGGTATAGCCCTAATTTACCACATTGTTTACACTTTCGCAACAAAAAGATATAATACTTAACAAATTGAAAATAAATACAACCATGCGTTGTTTACTTGAAAACTTTCATAGATTAACTAAGGCAATAAAAAGACGATATTACGCCCGGCAATACACACATAAAAACACCCGGAATCTGCTGCGATAAATTGAGGTATAAACAAATTACAATGCGACCATAAATTACCCCAACATTTTCGTAAAAAATCCGTTTTAAAATTACATTTTTGCCAAAATTTTAATAAATGCAGAGTTACCAGGAATTTCTTGATCTAAGCGTAGGTTTCCCGCAGGATGGTTTTGAGATCATCGACGATGAACTATACTTTCAGGACCTTAATTTAATGGAGATGATAGAAACGTACGGCACCCCCCTACGCTTCACTTATCTGCCCATGATCTCTAAAAAGATACAGCAGGCAAAATTGCTTTTTCAGCAGGCCATCATCAAAAATAATTACAGAGGCACGTATAAATATTGCTATTGTACCAAAAGCTCACACTTCAGGCATATTGTTGAAGAAGCTTTGAGAAATGAGATCCACCTGGAGACATCATCGGCCTTTGATATGCCAATGATCGATGCGCTTGAAAAGAAAGGTGCAGTATCTAAGGATATCACGGTTATTTGCAACGGCTTTAAAACGTTTCAATACAAACAGTATATTATTGATATGCTGCACGATGGTTTTAAAAACATCATCCCGGTACTGGATAATAAGGAAGAGTTTAACCTGTACGACGACGAGATAGAAATGGATACCCCATGTAACCTCGGCATCCGTATAGCGGCAGAAGAGCAACCCGATTCGCAATTTTATACTTCGCGCCTTGGTGTACGTATGGAAGATGTGATTGATTTTTATCATAATAAGATAGAGGACAACCCTAACTTCCAGGTTAAACTGCTGCATTTCTTCATTAACTCGGGTATTTCTGATACACCTTACTACTGGAACGAGTTGGAGAAATACGTTACCCTGTACTGCAAGTTCAAAAAGGTAAATCCACATCTGGATACTTTAGATATCGGCGGTGGTATGCCTTTTAAAGATTCGCTGGTTTTTGATTTTGATTATGAGTACATGATCAACGAGATCGTGAGCCGTATAAAAGAGATCTGTGCCGAGCACGATACCATGGAGCCGGATATCATCACCGAATTTGGTAAATACACCGTTGCAGAAGCATCCGGTATATTATATAAGGTATTGGGCCGCAAGCAACAGAACGACCGCGAGCGCTGGCTGATGCTGGATGGCAGTTTTATTACCAACCTGCCCGATGTTTGGGCGCTTAACCAAAAATACATCCTGTTGCCGGTAAATAACTGGGATAGCGAGTATGAGCGCGTAAACCTTGGCGGTATCACTTGCGACGGGCAGGACTACTACAACCAGGAAGCGCATATGAACAGCGTATTTATGCCAAAAACCCGTAAAGTGCAATACCTGGGTTTCTTTAACACAGGCGCATACCAGGAAGTGTTAAGTGGATACGGCGGTATCCACCACTGTTTATTACCATCTCCTAAGCATGTTATCATCCGCAGAAACAGGGATGAAACATTTAACTTTGAAGTGTTTGGCGAAGAGCAAAATAGTAAGCAAGTTTTAAAAATTCTGGGTTATACAACTTAATCCTGATAATTAAATATTTAAAAGCATCGCCAAAAGCGGTGCTTTTTTTGTTTATGATAGCGGGCTTCTTCTTTCACCTCCGTTCCGTCATTCAAATATCACTTCCATATTTTTTTAAATAAATTCTACTATTTCCCTATAGTATGTATATATTTGGGGATAACAAATGAATACAACACTTACAACATATTATCTTAACTATATTTATTGCTGTATGCAGAGCGATAAATCGTGGCTTTAGATATGTGTAAATAAAATATTTGCCTCTTCAGCCACAGCGAAGGGGCTTTTTTATAAAATAATACTAAATACAAAACCGATATGCAAAGCTTCAGGACCGAACTGGAGAACCCGATAGTAGAACAGGATATTATCGATCTTGAGCGAAAAATCCGCGCGTTCCGCGAAGGTAAGATACATGATGAAAAGTTCCGCAGCCTGCGTTTGGCACGTGGTGTATATGGGCAGCGCCAGCCGGGTGTGCAAATGGTGCGTATTAAATTGCCATTTGGTAAGATTACCTTTAAACAGCTGCTTAAAATTGCCGATATATCTGATGAGTACGGCAGCGGCAACCTACACCTTACTACCCGCCAGGATATCCAGATCCATTATGTAAGTCTTGACCGTACCCCGCAACTATGGGCCGAACTTGAACGCGATGATATCACCCTGCGCGAAGCATGCGGTAATACCGTAAGAAATGTAACCTCATCTCCTACTTCGGGTATAGACCCTAAAGAACCATTTGATGTATCGCCCTATGCACAGGCAACCTTCGAATACTTTCTGAGGAACCCTATCTGCCAGGAAATGGGCCGTAAGTTTAAAATGTCGTTTTCATCCAGCGATGACGATACTGCATTCTCTTATATTCACGATTTGGGTTTTATCCCCAAGTTAAAAGAGAATGGCGACCGTGGTTTTAAGGTATTATTAGGCGGGGGCCTTGGCGCACAACCCTTACTGGCCAGCGCAGTGGAAGATTTTCTTCCGGAGGATCAACTTATCCCCTATATAGAATCTATCATCCGTGTGTTCGACCGGTACGGCGAACGCAATAACCGTAACAAGGCACGTTTAAAATACCTTATCCAAAAAATTGGACTGGATGAAGTGCTGCGTTTAGCAAAAGAAGAGCATAAAGCGTTAAAAGTAAAAACCTATCCTATCAACCGCGATACGGTACCGCAGCCGGTATTGCCAGCTGCTGCAGATTATCCGGAGATAGAGATTACCAACCCGTTCCGTTACGAACAATGGCTGGGTACCAATGTATTTGAGCAAAAGCAAAAAGGCTTTTATGGTGTATATATTAAAGTACCTGTAGGAGATATTCCAACAGCTACCGCACGCAAACTGGTTGATGCAATAAAACCTTACGTTGGCGATGAGATCCGTATCACTCAAAACCAGGGACTGTTGTTAAAATATGTGCGAAGAGAAGCTTTCCCGGCCCTGTATGAGGGGTTAAACGCTTTGGATATGGCTGCACCGGGTTTTGATAGCCTTGCCGATGTAACCACCTGCCCAGGTACAGATACTTGCAACCTCGGCATCAGCAACAGCATGACCATGGCTAAAGTGCTTGAGGATGTGATCTATAATGAATACGAAGATTTTATCTACAACCGCGAGATCAAGATCAAAATAAGCGGCTGTATGAATAGCTGCGGCCAGCACGGTTTGGCACATATTGGTTTCCACGGCAGCTCGCTAAAAGCCGGCACAAAGGTATTGCCATCGGTACAGGTAATGTTAGGCGGTGGCACCGTAGGCAATGGCGTAGGCCGTGCAGCTGAGAGGGTAATAAAAGTTCCGTCTAAAAGGGCAACGCATGTATTACGTGCCGTGCTTGATGATTATAAAACATTAGCCCAGGAGGATGAAACCTTTCATGCTTATTACGACAGGCAGGGCAAGGATTACTTTTACCGCCTGCTTAAACCACTTGCAGACCTTGCTACCCTTACCGAAGATGAATTTGTAGACTGGGGCCACCAGGAAACATACGTTAGCGCCATTGGCGTAGGTGAGTGCGCCGGTGTAATTATTGACCTGGTTGCTACCTTATTATACGAGGCTGAAGAAAAACTGGGCTGGGCAAACGGCTCCTATGCAAAAAGCTTATGGAGCGATGCTATATATCATTCTTACAACACCATGATCAGCGGGGCGAAAGCATTGCTGCTTGATAAAGGTGTAAACAGCAGCACACAGGCGGGCATAATAAAAGAATTTGACAACAACTATATAGCAACTGGCGAAATTGCCCTTGATGGCACTTTTAACGACCTTGTACTACAAATTAACAAGAACGAACCAACCGAAGAATTTGCTGCTGTTTACAAACAGCAGGCTACTGAATTTTTACAAACAGTTAAAGATAAAAGAGAGGCGGTGTTACAATCATGATACAAACACAAACAAAAGTTACCATTAAAGAGCCGCGCATTACGCTTGTTGGCGCAGGCCCGGGTGATGCAGAACTCATTACTATAAAAGGAATTAAGGCTTTACAAACTGCCGATGTGGTTTTATACGATGCTTTGGTGAACGAAGAATTATTGGAGTTTGCGCCTGAGCATGCTACCAAAGTATATGTGGGCAAGCGTTCCGGCGATCATTCTTTCTCGCAGGAGAACATCAACAAACTGATGATTGATTACGCTCTTAATTATGGCCACGTGGTACGCTTAAAAGGCGGCGATCCGTTTGTGTTTGGTCGTGGTTACGAGGAGTTGGATCATGCGGCAGATTACAGCATTCCTACACAGGTTATTCCGGGAATTTCCAGTTCTATTGGCGTGCCGGGCTTACAGGGTATCCCGGTTACTCACCGTGGTTTAAGCGAAAGCTTTTGGGTGGTTACCGGCACCACCAGCGATGGCAGAATATCTAACGATTTATACCAAGCCGCTAAAACCAACGCTACTGTTGTAGTGCTGATGGGGATACACAAACTTGCCGAAATTGCACAAATTTTTACCGCCGAAGGTAAAGGAAAGCTACCCGTTGCCGTAATACAAAGCGGAACCACCATTAACGAAAAGGTTGTAATTGGCATTGCCGATACTGTTGCCGAGGTTGCGCAAGATAACCATATCACCTCGCCCGCTTTAATCATATTTGGCGAAGTGGTATCATTACATCCAAAATTTCAGCCTATCAGGGAATTTTATGACATTGTTGCCCAGGAATAAAAGTATAGCCGACGCTACGCCGGAAAAAGCAGCTGGGAACCAATTGTTCCCGGTGTTTTTAAAGCTGCATAACCTGCATACGGTGCTTGTAGGCGGCGGCATCGTTGGCCTGGAAAAGCTTACCGCTTTGCTGCATAACTGCAATTCGGCTGCCGTTACCGTTATTTCTAAAACTTTTCTGCCCGAGGTGCATGCGTTATCGGTGGAGTATCCGCAGCTTAACATTATCCAAAAAGCATTTACAGAAACCGATCTGGATGGTGCCGACCTGGTTATTGCTGCCACCAACGATAGCGAACTGAATAAATACATCCGCCAATCGGCGCATGATCGTAAACTGCTTATTAATGTAGCCGATAAACCCGAACTTTGCGATTTTTATTTAGGCTCTATCGTTAAAAAGGGCGACCTGAAGATAGGCATCTCCACCAACGGCAAATCGCCGACGGTAGCAAAACGCCTTAAAGAAGTTTTAAACGATGCTCTCCCTGCCGAACTGGATACCACTTTGCAACAAATGAGCGAGATCCGCAATAATCTGTCGGGTGATTTCACCTATAAAGTGCAGGAACTTAACCGTGTTACAGCGGTTTTAGTTGGCAGCCAAAAACCACCGAGCAACAAAAGTTTGCAATTTGTGGTATGGGCAACTTTTGTAGCTTTTCTTGCCATAGCCATTACCGCACTTTGGTTAAAAGAGCCCGGCTTTAAAACTTTTGTAGAAGGCATAAACCCGGTGTTTTATTACTTTTTAGCAGCAGGTTTTGTATTTGCCATGATAGATGGCGCCATTGGCATGTCGTACGGTGTTACATCAACAACGTTCTCACTTTCTATGGGTATCCCTCCTGCTTCGGCAAGTATGGGTGTGCATCTTTCAGAGATCATGAGTAACGGCATCGCCGGCTGGATGCATTACCGTATGGGTAACGTAAACTGGAAGTTGTTTAAGTTGCTGCTCGTCCCGGGTATTATAGGTGCAGTTACCGGCGCGTATCTCCTCTCGTCATTAGAACATTACGCCAGTTATACCAAGCCGGTCGTATCATTATACACGCTTATATTAGGCTGTGTTATTTTATCAAAAGCTATTAATATCAACCGTAAACGTACTTCCGCCAAAATAAAACGGATCTCGTTATTAGGCTTAGGCGGCGGTTTTATTGATGCTGTTGGCGGCGGCGGCTGGGGCTCTATTGTACTATCAACACTGATAGCCGGTGGCCGCCACCCACGTTTTTCGTTAGGTACGGTAAAGCTTTCACGCTTTTTTATAGCGCTCACCAGTTCTCTTACCTTTATTACCATGCTGAACGGTAAACACTGGGAAGCAGTGGTAGGCTTGGTTATAGGCAGTGCTTTGGCTTCGCCTATTGCGGCGCGCATCTCTAATAAGATCTCTGCAAAAGCTATAATGTTTTCGGTGGCTGTAATTGTTATTTTAATAAGTTTACGCAGTATTTTTAAATTTATTGTTCACTAACCCGTGGCAGATACTATCTATATATCGCAACTGATTGAAGGGAAAGATCCTGTAGAGGCTTTAAGCGCTTTAGCAGAGCATTTTCCCGGCGAAATTGTGTTTTCTACCAGTTTTGGCTGGGAAGATCAGGTAATCACCCACATGATCTTCGCCAATGATATCCCCATAAAAATTTTCACGCTTGAAACAGGCAGGCTGTTCCCCGAAACCTATTATGTTTGGAACCGCACCATGGAGATCTACGAAAAGCCTATCCATGCCTATTACCCAAACAACCATGCATTAGAAACAATGGTGAACATCAAAGGCCCGAATAGTTTTTATGAGTCTGTAGAGAACCGTAAAGAATGCTGTGGCATCCGTAAGATTGAGCCTTTGCACCGTGCCATAGCAGGTAATAAACTTTGGGTTACCGGCATCCGCGCAGATCAATCTCCCAATCGGGAGGATATGAGTAATGTAGAATGGGATAACGGTAATAAATTGTTTAAATTCCACCCTATTTTTAGTTGGGCGTTGGATGACGTAAAGGCATACATTAAAAAGTACAATATACCTTACAATACACTGCACGATAAAGGCTTCCCAAGCATTGGCTGCCTGCCATGCACAAGGGCGATACAGCCGGGCGAAGATTTTAGAGCCGGGCGCTGGTGGTGGGAAGACCAAAGCAAAAAAGAATGCGGCCTGCACGCCGTAGATGCAGTAGAACTAAATGATTTAAAAGAATGAGTAAGTACCGGTTAGATTACCTGGATGAGTTGGAGGCAGAGGCCATTTATATTTTGCGCGAAGTAGCCGGGCAGTTTGAAAAACCTGCGCTTTTATTTTCGGGCGGTAAAGATTCTATTACCCTGGTGCACCTGGCCCTTAAAGCTTTTCGCCCGGGGAAATTCCCTTTCCCGCTGGTGCATATTGACACAGGGCATAATTTTGAAGAAACGATTACCTACCGCGATGAAATGATAGCCCGCATAGGCGAAAAACTAATTGTAGGCCATGTACAGGATAGTATAAACGATGGCAAGGTAATAGAGCAGAAAGGCAAGAATGCAAGCCGTAATGCCCTGCAAACCGTTACCCTGCTGGATACCATTGCCAAACACCAATTTGATGCCTGTATAGGAGGTGCACGCCGTGATGAGGAAAAAGCACGTGCCAAAGAACGCATTTTTTCGGTGCGTGATGAATTTGGCCAGTGGGACCCGAAACGCCAGCGCCCCGAACTTTGGAACATCTACAACGGTAAGATCCATAAAGGTGAGAACGTACGGGTATTCCCAATTAGTAACTGGACGGAGCTTGACGTTTGGAACTATATCCGCAGGGAAAACATCCCCCTACCTACCATTTACTTTGCACACCAACGTGATTGTATAACCCGCAATGGCCAGCTAATGGCCGCCTCACCATTTTTAAATATGGATGAGGAGGATATCATCGAACAAAAGAATGTACGTTTTCGCACCGTTGGCGACATGACCTGTACCGCGGCTGTAGAATCCTACGCTTTTGAGATAGATGATATTATCAACGAGATAGCGTCCTCAAAAATAAGCGAACGTGGCGCCCGTATGGACGACAAAGTGAGTGAAGCCGCCATGGAAGACAGAAAAAAAGGCGGCTATTTTTGATTTCGAAATTCGAATTTTCAATTTCGAATTGAAGAATTGCAAGAACCCGCCCGTTCAAGTGTCCACACTTGGACATATAATTTGTAAGCGTCCACGCTTACATTATAAAGTAAATTTAAGCGAAGACGCTTAAGTTGTTATTGCGTTAGATGTGGACACCTGGCGCGGCATTTATTACAAAGACAAAAATCCGAAATCGAACATTCAAAATTCGACATAAAAGAATGGATATATTAAAATTTATAACGGCAGGCAGCGTTGATGATGGCAAAAGCACATTGATAGGCCGTTTATTGTACGATAGCGAAGCGATACTGGTAGATCAGTTAGAAGCTCTCCATGCCTCTAACCGTAAGAACGATGATGGCACTATTGATCTCGCCATTCTCACCGATGGACTTAAAGCCGAACGTGAGCAGGGCATCACTATCGACGTGGCTTACAAGTACTTCGAAACTGATAAACGTAAATTTATTATAGCTGATGCGCCCGGCCATATTCAGTACACGCGCAATATGGTTACCGGCGCAAGCAATGCCGGGCTGGCTATTATCCTGATAGATGCCCGCAAAGGTGTTATCGAGCAAACTACCCGCCACTCATTCCTGGTATCGCTGCTGCAGATCCAACAGGTAGTGGTTGCGGTAAATAAGATGGACATGGTTGATTACAGCGAAGATGTGTTCAACCAAATTGTAGCCGACTACAAAGTACTGGCTGCCAAGGTTGGCCTAAATAGTGTAACCTACATACCCGTAAGTGCACTTAAGGGCGATAATATTGTTTACCCTTCTGCTAAAATAAGCTGGTACACCGGCGATAGCCTGCTCAACCACCTCGAAAATGTGGTGATTGAGATTGATGATACCTCGGCCCATGCCCGCCTGCCGGTACAATGGGTAGTTCGCCCGCAAACGGATAAACTGCACGATTACCGTGGCTATGCAGGCCGTGTTTCCAGTGGATCGTTCAAGGTAAATGATAAGGTTACAGTTTTGCCATCGGGCTTTAGCTCTACCATATCTAAAATAGAATTTTATGATAAACAACCGCATGAAGCGGCAGCAGGCATGTCGGTAACGGTACACCTGGCAGATAATATTGATATCAGTCGCGGTGATATCATTGTAAACAACGCCGGGCAGCCGCTGCTAAGCAACCTGATAGAGGCCGACCTGTGCTGGATGGATACCCGCCCGCTGGATCCATCGCTTACTTACCTGGTACAGCATAATACTAAAACCATCCGCTGCAAAATCAGCGAAGTGCTTTACATGGTAAACATCAACACGCTTGAAAAAGATTACGATGAAGAATTTAAACTGAACGATATCGGCCGTATCGTTATTAAAACCGCAGAGCCATTAGCCTTTGACCCGTATGAACTTAATAAAGCCAACGGAGGCGCTATTATCATTGATAGCCGCACCAACGTTACCGTTGGCGCGTTAATGCTAAGGCAGGCCGCAGATTAAGGATAGTAACCTACTATTATAAACCGTTAAGTGAACACCCTGCCGATGTGCAAATCGGCAGGGTTATTTTTTGCGTTAATTTCTTGGATGGAAGCTGGTAATGGTACTTTTCAGATACTCCCTGTCCAAGTGGGTGTAAATTTCCGTTGTAGTAATACTTTCGTGGCCCAGCATCTCCTGCACGGCACGCAGATCGGCACCGCCTTCTACCAGGTGCGTAGCAAACGAATGCCTGAATGTATGCGGGCTAATGCTCTTCTTCAAACCGATGGTTTCGGCCAGTTCCTTGATCATTAAAAAAATATAAACACGGCTTAGCCTGCTGCCTCGCCGGTTTAAAAAAACCAGGTCCTCTTCACCTTTTTTGATAGGAATATGCACCCTCACCAAGTCTATCCAAATCTTCAACGCTTTGATAGCTTCTCCTCCAATTGGCACCAATCGCTCTTTACTGCCCTTGCCGGTAACCTTAATAAATTCTATTTCGGTATGTATGTTCGAAAGCCTTAATTCCGTTAACTCCGATACGCGCAGGCCGCATCCATACAGTACTTCCAGGATGGCTTTATTACGGGTTCCTTCAGGTTTGGAGAGATCAATGGCTGCAATCATTTTGTTGATGTCGTAGATACTTAGGGTATCGGGCAACTTGCGCTGAATCTTCGGCGTTTCTAATAACTCAGAAGGATCAGCGGCAATATAATCCTCCATCAACAGGAATTTATAAAATGCTTTTATGCCCGAAATAATGCGTGCCTGCGAGGACGGAATCATGCCCAATTCGTTTACCCAGGTTATAAAATCGCGCAGATCACCTAAAGAAAAATCTTTAGGTGATTTTTTATATTGTTTATAATCAGCATATTGATATAGTTTGTCTAAATCTTTAGTATAGGCTTCAATAGAATTTGCAGCCAATGAACGCTCCAGTTTCAGATACGCTTTAAAACCCTTTATTGCAGCTGCCCAGTTCAATTGATTTTAGTTTTGATGTTTTAAATAGTAAGTTTGAACTAATGAATATACAAATTATAAACGGCCCCAATTTAAACCTGCTTGGTGTTCGCGAGAAATCCATTTACGGAAGTTCGAGCTTTGAGGATTACCTGGCCGAATTGCAAGATCACTTTACAAACATCACCATTAATTATTACCAAAGTAATGTTGAAGGCGAAATTATAAACAAGCTGCACGAGGTTGGTTTTAGCAGCGACGGGATCGTATTGAATGCCGGCGCATATACTCACACCTCCATAGCCATTGCAGATGCTATTGCGGCCATTAACACACCGGTTATTGAAGTGCATATTTCCAATGTATATAAGCGCGAAGAATTTAGGCATACCTCTATGCTGGCCAGCAACTGCAAAGGTGTTATTGCTGGTTTTGGCATGCACTCCTACCGTTTGGCAATTGAAAGCATGCTGCTTAAATAATTTTCAAAACAAAAACAGCGGGTACGGTATTCACATCCTGATAAGGATCCTCAATAGAACATTCCAGATAAAATGCGCAAAGTATTTAAAATAGTCCCCCTGCTGCTGTTACTGCTTACTTTATTTACTTGCAACAGCTTTTCGCAATCAAGAAAAAAGCTGTCCGTCCGCGATTCCTTACGCCAGTCTATCCTTCGGCGCGATTCGATGATGCGCACCTTCAAAAAGTCGGATACGTCTATTAACAACCTGCTGCAGAAGATAGAATACTACACCAGTTCGTTTAACCAGATCAAAACCAACCTGGCGCGCACGGTTGACACGGTTGATATCAGCACCAAGCTTCCATCCTTCGAAAAAAGGGTGACATTGATAAAAGGCCTGATAGATAACGACCAAAGCAGCACCCTGCGCTACCTATATGCCATCCGTGATATTTTAACCCGGAGCGACAGCCAGCTGGATATATGGCAGGAGCGCCTGAGTGATATTAGCGCCAAATTGCAGCAAAATCAAAACGAGCTTGCCGCTATGGGCAAAGATTCGGCACTGAAGATAATCCCGTCCGACAGTAGTCTGATGACCTCCTTCCTGATTCAGAAGATAGCTATAGACAGCAAGCATAAACGACTGGATACCACCAATAAAAAGCTCTTACTTAAAATTGCTACACTCCAAAACCGTACAGCGTCGGTGTATATTGCACTTATAGATTTGAAAGATCAGATAGATCTCAAGATTCGTGAGTTTAGCATTCAGGCGCTCTCTGATGAGAATAACAGCATCTGGGAGATGGACCGCAATACGCACAGCACGTTCAAATCTGCATTGAGCAAAACAGTGGATATGAACACCCGCCTGCTCACTTTCTTTATCGGCCGCGATCCGCTGATCCATTTTGCGGGTTTGCTATTGGGCGTTCTATTCTTCTCGTGGATTTATTCAAACAGACGCAAGGTTATCCGTGTGAAAGATGCGCCGGAAACTGTGTTTAGTCATGCTAAATACGTATCGGCCTACCCTGTTTTATCTTCCATTATCGTGGCGTTTGCCATTATTCCAAACTTTTACGATCATCCGCCTGTGGTGATATTGGAGATATTTTTCACCGTACTGATAGCGGCAATTCTTATCCTGGTGAGAAAAACTTGCCCGCAAAAGCTGTTTAACTATTTAAATACACTATTCTGGCTTACAATTGTTTATAGCTTTAGTAACCTGTTTGTGGAAGTATCTAATACCGATAGAGTTATTGTATTGTTACTTGCACTGGCTACAGCAATTGTAAGCATCCGTTTTTTGCTGACGGTAAAAAAGAACCCGGAGGATTATTTGCCTTATACCAAAATCATTTTACAGATATTTATTATCCTGCTGAGCATCTCGTTCCTGTGCAATGTATTTGGCAGGGTTACACTATCAAAAATAATGGGTGTAACTGCCGTGTATAACCTATGGCTGGCTCTGGGCATGTATTACCTGGTTCACATTATTATGCAGAGCCTTTTTCTGCAACTGGAAGCCAACAAAAACAGTAACGGATTAAGTTCCTACATCGATTTTAAATTACTGCAAAACAGGTTTAAAAGCATCTTAACAATATTGGCGATTATCCTTTGGCTGATAATGCTTACCCAAAACCTAAGTATTGAAGACGCAGTATTTGACTACCTGCAAAAATTCCTGACAGAAACACGCAGCCTGGGTGGCACCAATACACAGTTCACCTTCCAAAGCATTATTATTTTTATAGCTGTTATTTGGCTATCATCAGTAATGGCGCGGATCATCAGTTACCTGTATGAGGTTGCAGGCAAGCATGCCAATGATATTGATGTACTGAAAAAGAAGAACCGCACCAGTACCCTGCTGATCAAGCTGGGTGTGTTTGCAGTGGGGTTTTTACTGGCGGTTACGGCTTCGGGCTTTCCGCTGGACAAGATTACTATTATCATCAGCGCCTTTGGTATTGGTATCGGTTTTGGTTTGCAGAACATCGTAAACAACCTGGTATCAGGATTAATACTGGCCTTTGAAAAACCGATACAGATAGGTGATATTATTGAGGTTGACAGCCGCAGCGGCACAATTATGGAAATAGGTATCCGCAGCAGCAAGATTGCTACCAGCGATGGCGCAGAGGTAATTATCCCAAATGGTGACTTGATATCACACCACGTAATTAACTGGACCTTAAGCAATAATAACCGCCGCATTGAACTGATCATAGGCGTGGCTTATGGCTCGGACATTGATAAAGTAAAGAAATTACTGACCGAGCAACTGAAGCGGGAAGATATTATGGATAACCCTGCCCCGCTGATATTTGTGCATAATTTAAACGAAAACTCGGTAGATTTCAGGCTGTTGTTCTGGGCAGCGGATATTAATACATGGCTATCGTTAAAAAGCAATGTGTTGACGGATATTTATACCACTTTCGCCAAAGAGGGTATTGAGATCCCTTTTCCGCAGCGCGATCTGCATCTAAGGCTGACAGATAAACAAGCGGATATATTGGCAAACAACAAAAAACCTGCAGGAGAAGCAGAAATAACCAATACAGATATTACCGACACCGATTTGCCTGATGCTAATTTAGGTCTCGTTGCTCCAGATCAGTAAACCTGGTTTTCTTACCGATAAAGAAATCCCATACAATGCTTCGGGTATAAGTACCGGTTAGGATTTTAGATTTAAGATTTAAGATTTTAGATTTCGCCTTTGAAGATGAGCCGGTAAATAAAATTTTTACAAAATTTTGGTGCGCTCGGCTTACTGCCCAGGCATCTTTGCGCTTGCCTTCCATTAGAAAGCGCAATAGGGCTATCAGATCCAGCCACATGCGAATATTGATCACCCAAAAGGCTTTCCAAAATGGCAGGTTGTTTTTGATCAGTAACAGGTTGTTACGAAAGTTGAGGTAGGTTTTGAATGGGTTCTCGGCATTCAGCGTACCTCCACCTACGTGGAACACTTCCGATTGCGGGCAGTACATTACTTTAAGGCCCATATTTTTCAATCGCCAGCAAAGGTCTATCTCTTCCATGTGGGCAAAAAAACTTTCGTCAAATCCGCCCGCCTGCTGCCAGTATTTTTTCTTGATGAACAATGACGCACCCGAGGCCCAAAAAATCTCCCCAGCAGCTTCGTATTGACCTCTATCCTCTTCTATGTCGTAAAAGATCCGCCCACGGCAAAAGGGGTATCCAAATTTATCAATAAAACCACCGGCGGCACCGGCATGTTCAAAATAGTTCTTCTGCGCAAATGATTTGATCTTAGGGGCGGCGGCAGCAATTTTTTCATCGCTTTCCATCAAAGCTATAACAGGTTGGATCCAATCCGGCTGCACTTCAACGTCGGAGTTCAGCAAGATGTAGTAATCTGCATCTACCTGGGCCAGTACCCTATTGTAACCGCCTGTAAAGCCATAATTAGCATTATTTTCAATTACCCTTATCGATGGGTAGCTTTCGCGCAAAAAGGCAACAGAGCCGTCGGATGAGGCGTTATCGCCAACCACTATATCAAGGTTGGGCCAGGTTGAGGCTAATACAGAGGGCAGAAAATTGCGAAGGTACTTGATGCCATTCCAGTTTAATATTACTACGGCAACTTTGGGGGTGTGCATCATTTGTTAAAATCCTCCGGCATAAACTTCCACCTGCGGTGGCTCCATAGCCAATACTGGGGGTTATCCTGTATTATCTTTTCTAAAAATTTAACATGCGCCTCGGTAATCTCATACTCGGCAGTTTGTTTAGGCTGCTCTATTAAAGGCACCAGTGTATAGGTGTAATAGCCGCGCTTTACACGGTCTATTTTGTAAAATATAACTACGGCATCAATAAGTTTGGCCAGCTTTTCTATCCCTAAAAAAACAGCTGTAGGCTGGTTTAAAAAGGTGGTAAAGTAATTAATCTCGTGCCTAACGGGCGTTTGGTCGCTTACAAGTACGCTAAAGGTTAATTCCTTTTTTAACGATATCATGGTACGCAATGTTTGCTTCATAGCTACCAATATGGCTCCAAAGCGTCCGCGTATTTTATTGAAGAACGTATTAAAACCTTCATTACTCAGCGGCTTATAAACAATAATTCGCTTTTCTTCAGTTAGCAAACTAAAACCTAAAGCAGCCAGCTCCCAATTACAATAATGGCCCGCAGCAGCAATAATACTGCGCCCCTGTTTAAAGTAATGATCTACCAGTTCGGGGTTGGTTGGCTTCATCCGTTTACGTAACGATGCCTCTGAAATAGTGATCATCTTTACCGTTTCCACCAGCAGATCAGCCAGGTATTTAAAATATTGCTTCTCTATCTTCAATCTTTCTTCCGCGCTTTTTTCGGGAAACGAATTGGCAAGATTAGTGCGCACCACTACCTTCCTGTATCCCACAATGTAGTACAGCAGCAGGTAAATTACATCAGATACCCCATATAAAAACCAAAAGGGCAATAACGATATCAGGTATAAAAATAAGATACCCAAATTTAAAGCCGCTTTTTTTAACATTATTTTAACCAATTTTGCCACAAACATAAAAAATATATATGATTGAGAATGGTGCTGTTTTACCTATGTTTTACCTGCCTCCGGTAGCATATTTTACAAAGCTTAACCAATTTAAGCCGGATGTTATGATAGAAAAGGAAGAACATTTCCCTAAGCAAACCTATCGTAACCGGGCTAATGTTTATTCGCCGGATGGCTTGCTTACGCTTACAGTGCCTGTTGTTAAGGGCGCTAAAAACCATACGGTGATTAAGGATGTACAGATCAGTTACGATTTTAAATGGCAGCGCCTGCACTGGTTAAGCCTGCAGGCCTGTTACCGCCGTTCTGCCTATTTTGAATATTACGAGGATGATTTTGCGCCTTTTTACGAGAAACATTATACCTACCTGTTTGATTACAATTGCGAACAGTTAGAACTGCTTTTGCGTTTGCTTAAAATAAAACTCCCACTCCAATTTACCGAAACCTACGAAGCGCAATACCCAAGCCTTACCGACCTGCGTTATACCATGAGTGCGAAAAGTACGCCCGAGATGGAACAAAAGACATATTTTCAGGTTTTTGAAGAGCGGTCGGGTTTTTTGAAGAACCTGAGTATTGTAGATCTGCTGTTTAACCAGGGGCCGCAGGCAGTAAATTATTTGTAAAATATAATGGGGAACAACCACAAACGGGTACGGTTTAAGAAGCACAAGCATGCCTTTAATGTTGGCGCAAGGCCGGGTACTATTAATATCCCCGAGGATGCGTTGCCTCCCCAGATCATTATTTACTCCTTTAACCAGAACGACCTGCAGATAAGCGAGGGCACCGATATCCGCACCATAACAGAGCAGTTTAAAACCTGCACTGACCATACCCACTGGATAAAAATTAACGGTCTGGGCGATCTGAAACTTATGGAAGATATCGGCACTTTCCTTGATATAAACCAGTTAGTTCTTGAGGATATTGTAAATACCCATCAGCGGCCTAAGTTTGATGAGTACGATAATTACGTTTTTGGCACCAGTCGCATTATTTACTTTAACCATGATAACGACCTGGTTAACTGTCAGTTCAGCGGGTTGGTTAAAGATAATATCATCATCAGTTTTGAAGAAAGCTACATGGATTACTTTGAGCCGGTAAAGGTGAGGCTTCAGGCCGGCAAAGGGCTTATTCGCACGGCCGGGCCGGCTTATATTTTTTATGCGCTTACCGATACCATACTGGATAATTACTTTGTGGTACTCTCCCAAATTGGCGACCGGATAGACACAACCGAAGATAAATTATACCAAAGCCCCGATAAAAGCATCATGTTTGATGCACAGCTGCTAAAACGTACGCTTATTGTGATCCGTCGCTCCTGCTGGCCAGAAAGGGATAAGATAAACGATATGATTAGAAGCGACAGCCCGCTGATCACCAAAGATGTGAAGATCTACCTGCGCGATGCTTACGACCACTGCATCCAGGCGATGGATATGGTGGAGAGCTACAAAGAGGTTACCAGCAGCATTATCGATCTGTATCTTTCCATGGTAAGCAACCGCATGAACGAGATCATGAAAGTGCTCACCATCATTTCGGTAATTTTCATCCCACTCACGTTTATCGCCGGTATTTACGGCATGAACTTTAGCCGCCAGGATGACCATGGCCACCTCATCCCCGATAATATGCCCGAGCTATATGTACACCACGGTTATATTTACGCACTGGCTGGCATGATAGCCATCGGCGGCATCCAACTGTTTGTGTTCTGGAAAAAAGGGTGGTTTAATAAGCTGTAGGTGATTAAACTTCCGCTATTTCAGTAAAGCATTTTTTTCTTTGGCAAAAACATTATAAACCATTTTATCTAAAAATGCCGGTAAGAATTTACTGAGGAATACAGTGAGTTTGCCCTGCGTTGTCATGATGAGAGTACGGCTGCGGTTCTCCACGCCGTTTACAATTATAGCAGCAACCTCTTCGGAAGTCATCATCTTGTTTTCTTCTAAAGTGCTTTCGCCCTGCGGGGTGTTGTTTTTATCTAATGCAGTGTTACGGATATTGGATGCGGTAAAACCCGGGCAGGCCACCATAATGTGTACGCCTGTTTTAAGATTTTCTACACGCAGGGCATCTAAAAAACCATTCATAGCATATTTAGAGGCAGAGTAGCCTGCACGGCCCGGTAAACCTTTGTAACCCGCTATAGATGATACCCCCACTATACTGCCCTGTGTTTTCAGTATCTCGGGAAGCGCGTGTTTGGTACAGTACACCGTCCCCCAGAAGTTTACGTCCATCAGGCTTTTTAAAACCTGCAGATCAACATCTTTAAAAAGGGCGCGCATAGAGATGCCGGCATTGTTTATCAGGATATCTATCCTGCCAAAAGTGGTGATGGCTTGCTTAATGAGCTGGGCGCAATCTTCCTCCACAGTAACATCACAAGCAACAGCTACGGCCTTTATAGTGTGCTGTTTTTCAATATCTTGTGCTATTTCGCATAAAGTAACATATTGGCGGGCACCCAGCACCAAATTGGCGCCGCGTTTGGCAAATTCTGCAGCAAGTGCTTTACCAATGCCTGATGATGCACCGGTGATGATAACAATCTTATCTTTCAACTTCATATTTCGGGGCAAATATCTGTGGTACATCCGGCATTTTTATCTCCGGCATGTGGAACATATATTTGGCAGCGAATATAATCATAGCACCATAAAAATGCCTGACGTACGTCCAGGTAAATTTAGAAGCTACCTGCTTGCGGAAGTTAAGTATATAGGTTTTGGGGTAGTAATAATTTTTATAACCAGCCAACCTGATCCGGTATGACAAGTCAATATCGTGCCCGAACATAGCCAAGCGTTCATCAAGCGGACCAACAATATTCAGTGCAGACTTACGCAGCAGCATAAATGCACCGTTGATCACATCTACCTCGGCAGTTTCAAATTCATCTACCCAGTTGGTGTTCTTCTGCTTATAAAGCCTCGATTTTGAGAAGTGCTTAGCAAGTCCGGTTAAGTTAAAAAATGTTTCCCAGGCGCGATTAAAGCCCCTTCGGGAGATGTGCAGAAAGCGGCCCTGTGGTGTAAGCATCCGTACGCCAACACCGCCGGCATCCGGGTGATTATCCATAAAAGCTATTGTGCTTTCCAAGGTGTTGCTGGCGGTAATTGTATCCGCATTGACCAGTAAAACATACTCCCCCGTAGATCTGGCTACGGCCAGATTACGACTCTTGGCTATACCCACGCTTTTATCGTTAACAAGCAGACTTGCTCCGGCAAACTCCTTCTTTAGCATGGCAACAGAACGGTCTGTTGATGCATCATCAACCACAATTAATTCATAATCAATACGATTACATGCTTTAATTAAAGAGCTTAAAGCTTGTTTTAACAAAGCGCACATATTGTAATTAACTACGATAACAGAGAGTTTCATAAGCAATCAGGATAATGAGTTTTCGTACGGAACGCGGGTTACGATAGATCGGCCTAAAGTAATTTCGTCTACGTACTCTAATTCACCACCAAAAGCTATGCCACGGGCAATAGTTGAGATATTTATATTAAATTGTTTTAAACGCTTATGCAGGTAAAATATAGTAGTATCGCCCTCCATAGTAGCGCTGAGGGCAAAAATAACTTCTTTTACCTGGCCATCTTTTAATCTTTCTACCAGGGTATCTACCTGCAGGTCGGCCGGCCCTATACCGTCCATCGGCGATATTAAGCCACCTAATACATGATATATGCCATTATACTGGTTGGTGTTCTCAATAGCCATTACATCGCGGGTATCCTCTACAACGCATACCAGCGAGTGGTCGCGCCTGGGTGAAGAGCAGATCTCGCAGACAGACAGATCGGAAATATTATGGCAGGTTTTACAAAACTGGATCTCGTTACGCAGCTTGCTTACAGCACCGCTGAAACGGGCTACTTCCTCTTTATCGCGGTTAAGCAAATGCAGCACTAAGCGCAAAGCGGTCTTCTGCCCTACGCCCGGTAGTTTTGCAAATTCGGCAACGGCATCCTCAAGCAGCTTCGATGAAAAATTCATTCCGCGAAAATAAGGAATTTAGGCCACGCTTCATAGCTGGCAACCTACTCGCTTCTTAAACTATTCACCGGGTTGGCAATGGCAGCTTTAACAGATTGGATGCCCGTTGTTACCAAAGCAACTAATACCGATACAAGAGCCGTTGCAGCAAACACCCAAAGCGGGATTTCAATATGATAAGCAAAATTTTGTAGCCAGTTATACATCATGAGCCAGGCGGCGGGGATAGCAACTACTATAGCTATCAGTACCAGCTTTAAAAAATCTTTGGATAACAACATGGTAATATCTCCCACTGATGCGCCTAAAACCTTGCGGATACCTATTTCCTTAATGCGCTGCGTTGTGATCAGCGAGATCAGGCCAAGCAAGCCTAAACAGCTAATAAGGATGGCAACTGCAGTACTGGCTTTAATCAGCTTACCCAGCAATTCTTCTTTGCCGTAAAATTCGGCTATCTGGTCGTCAAGGAAACGGTATTCAAAAGCATTGGCCGAGTAAGCCGCTTTCCAGGAATTTTTAATGTGCTCTACCGTCTGAGGCAGGTTACGGCCGGTAATTTTAACGGCGGCATACTGATAATTATCGCGGCTGGTAGTGATTACTTCCGGCTCAATAGCGGTGTATAACGATTTGGCATGAAAATCTTTTACCACGCCAACGATGATGCCTTTCTTATCCGTAAGATCGCCGGCTATCAGTTGACGGCCAATTACCTCATTAATGTTTTTTATACCCAGCTTTTCTACCAGTTTCTCATTCACCAGGTATTCACGCACGGTATCACTTTCCAGCAGGTTTTTACCGGCAATTATTTTAAGCCCAAATGTTTTTACAAAATCTGCATCACCCATTATAGAGCGAACCGGGAATTTGCTCCATTCACGGGTACCATATTTAATTGTTCCGCCTTTATCTGAGGTTGATATGGCCGGCCTGTAACAATAAGTAACACTTTTTACGGCAGGGTTGCTTACTAATACCGATCTCAGGTAGTCTGTTTTAGCTTTGCCATGATCAGGTAATGGTACTACAACTACCGCATTTTTATCCAGGCCTGTATCGGCATTTTTTAAAAAGCCGGTTTGCAGGGTTATCAATAAAGTACAGATGATAAGCACCTGCGCAATTACATTCTGTACAATTATCAACCCCTTGCGCGTGTATTGGCCTGTATTTATATTGGCGTTTATTTGATTTTTAAGCGCGTTAACCGGTTTAAAACGGCTCAGCATTACGGCTGGATAAAAACCCGCTGCAAAAGTTATTAAAGCAAACAAGCCGGTTAAAAACAGCGGCAGGCGGTACCCGCCAAAAATATTAAGTGTTAGCTGAGTACCAAGCCATGCATTTAAAACTGGCAGAAAGAAGTTCACCCAAATAACAGATAGTACTACTGCAAGGGTTACTACTAAACCCGTTTCGGTAATAAATTGTCTGAAAATGCCTGCGGGTGTGCTGCCCAGCACTTTACGTGTGCCAATTTCTTTTGCCCTGCGGGTGCTTTGGGCTGTTGCCATATTAATAAAGTTAACACAGGCAATAATAATGAGCAGCAAGCCAACCAGTGCCAACGTTAGCAGCAATGGCTTTTGCATAACACCACCGTAACGGGCATCAAAATGCAATTGCTTAAGGGGCATCAGCTTAAAGTTGTAAACGCCGTCTTTATTATCCAGACCTTTGTTTGTAACAACAGCCATGGCTTTTTCTACTTGTTTTGCAGAAGCATTGGGTGCCAGTTGCAAAAAAACTGCCGTATGCGAATTAACAAACCACCACTCCTTTTGCATCTGCTCTGCAAAATCGGGGTTAAGGGGTTTAAATGAAGATAGCGATAAAAACAGTTCGGCCTTAACATCGGTATTAGCAACATTATTGGCCAGTACACCGGTTACTTTCGCCTGGATCTTATTATCAATAGTAATTACTTTACCCATAGCATCGGCATCGCCAAAATACTTGTGGGCCAAGTTGGAGGTTAACACTACCGTGTTGGGCTCGGTAAGGGCGCTGGCATTACTGCCTTCCAGCCATTTGTAGGTGAACAAGTCGAACCATTGCTTATCTGCCAGGGCAATATTCTCATGCTCGGCAAAGAGTTTGGTATTACTGCTGTTATCGCCATTAACTGCTACCGTGAAAGATCTGTCGTTCAATAAAACGGCGCTGTTTTTTACCAGAGGTATTTGCGAGGCAAAGGCACTGCCGGTTATCATGGGCGCGCCTTTTTCAAACTCAACAGACCCATCGGGCAAATGCAGTTCGTTCACTACCTTATAAAGCTGGTTGGCGTTGGTGTGGTAAGTATCAAAGCTTAAATGATAGCTGATGAACTGGAACAGGATAATACAGCAGCCAACGCCCAGCGACAAGCCGAACACATTAATACCCGCATAAAAACGGTGTCTTGTTAAATTACGAAATGCTATTTTAAAGTACATACATGCTTTGGTTCATAGTTCATGGCTGATAGTTCATTGATTAAGCCGAAGGTACCATGATCTATCAATCATCAACTTACTATTCATTTCTTAAGCTTTCTACCGGGTTGGCGGTTGCTGCTTTAACCGTATGATAACTCACGGCAATAAGTGCTGTTACCATAGCGATAACGCCTGACGAAAAAAACAGCCACACATTCGGATGGATGCGATAGGCAAAGTTATCCAGCCATTGGTGAATAAAATAATAAGCAACCGGCGCCGCTATCACAAAAGAACATAATGCCAGCACCAGCGTGCCTTTGTTGAGCAAAATAAATAAATTAGATACCGATGCACCTAATACCTTGCGGATACCGATCTCTTTTGTACGGTTAATAGTAGTTAAGCCGGACAGGCCAAACAGGCCCAGACAAGCTATGATAATTGCCAGCACGCAGGATGTTGTAACGGTGGTCATCCAGCGGAGATAGGACCTCGTAACTTTTGGCTACATCATCATCTAAAAAGGAATATTCAAACGGCAGGTTACCGGTGGCTTTATCCCAGTTGGCTTTTACCTTGTCCATTGTTTTGGGGATGCTTTGGCCGGCTTTTATTTTTAACCAGTAGAAGTAAATTCTGCCATCGTTAATAGTATGGTAAGCAGGTTCTATCTTCTTGGTCAGGTCATCGGTATGGTAATCTTTACAAACACCTATAATGGTACCGCCCATTGCACTGTTTGTTTCGCCCAGGTTGGGTTTGCCAAGCATCTTGTAAAGCGTTTCGTTCACCACAATATTATGCCTTGCGGAGGAGCCTTGATGCCGCTTTTCGGGATCGGGTATTATGTACCGGGTACTGTCCGTTGTGATATACCTGGAGAAATTGCGACCTGCAACAATTGGGATCTTATTAAAATCGAAGTAACTATAATCAATGTTCAGCAATTGCACCATAGTTTTTTCGCCATTGATAATAAAATTACTGCGGCTATGCATGCCAAAAGAAAAAGATGTACCTGTTGAGGCCTGGATAGATGGCTCAGTTTCGGCAAAGTGATAGATCTGATCCTTTAATGCGTCTGCCTTTTGCCCGTCATTCCAGCCATAGGGGTTTTGCAGCAATAATACCTGTTCTTTATCAAAACCCATATTGGTTTCGTTTACATAACGCATTTGCTTGTTCATGGCCAGGGCCGATATTACCAGCACCACGCAAATAGTAAATTGCAAAACTACCAGGCTTTTAGATAAAACCGGGTTAATACGGTATGATGAAAAGCCGCGCATAATGTTCAGCGGTTTTAAGCCCGACATAGCCATTGCCGGGTAAACACCGGCAAGCAAACCGAATGCTATGGCAAGCACAAACAGCATGATGGCTATATCTGTAAACGAAAAGTAAGACAATGATAATTCTGAACCTGTAAGCCTCCCGAAGAATGGCAAATAGGTAATGGCTATTAAAAGCCCTATAACTACCGCAATAAAAGCCAGCAACTGGGTTTCTGTATAATATTTAAAGATGATCTGCATCCGGTCTGCCCCGATGGTTTTGCGGATGCCTACGTCCTGCGAACGGGAAACAGCGCTGGTTAAAGTGAGCAGGATGTAATTTAAACAGGCTATCAGCAGAATAATAATGGTTAAGGTTACCAGTTGGTAGATATTTTTAAGATTGGTAAAATGCCCCCATCCACCGCTTTGGTTATAATGCGCATCGCTAAAAGGCCTGATGAGTAAACTGGTTTCCCGCAACCGGCTCCCCGGGTTTTGTACCTGTACCGCCTTGTTAACTTCGCTATAGTACTGGTGCGAGAATTTTAGAAGCTTCGATTTGAATTTAGCTACATCAACACCTTCTTTCAGTTTAAGCATCACTTCCATATTGGAGGTGTTTAAGCCTTCGGTCAGCCTTTGCTTGTATTCCGGTTCAGATTCGAGGGGGATCACCATATCAAACTGAAAGCTGGAATTTGCCGGGAAGTTTTTTGCCACGCCGGCCACGGTATATAGCGTGCTATCCATATTAGGCAGCGAGAATACTTCGCCCACCGCATCAGTTTTGCCAAAACACTTTTTAGCAAACCGTTCGCTGATCACCACCTTATTCCGTTCAGATAACACACTTGACGGGTTTCCACTGATAAGCGGAAAGTTAAATACCTCAAAAAAGTCGGCATCTGCATAAGTCAGGTTATCCTCATTCTCTTTAAAGTTTTGGTTTCCTACGTGCACTACCTGGCTGCCCATACCATATAAGCGCACTGCGTTCTCCACCTCGGGCAGGTTCTTTTTAAGATCGGGCGCCAGTATAGGTGGCGTAACCAGCTGATTATCTTCTTCAGCCTCTTTCATCATAAAAGAGAAAAAGCCTGTTTTTGGTGTGGTGTTCGCGGTAACGTTATCAGATACCTCTAACCTAAAAAGGCGTTTGCCGTCTTTATGAAAATCATCAAACGACCGTTCGTTTTTTACATACAAGTAAACCAGGATGCAAAAAGCGCTGGCAACGCCCAGGCCCACCATGTTTATTGCGGTGTAAAGCCTGTTCTTAAAAATGTTTCTAAACGCCAGTTTCAGGTTGGTATTCAGCATATTTATACGTGTTTATAGTTAACTGTTTGATAAGTATAGCACATTTTACTCACTTCTTAAACTCCGCACCGGGTTGGCCACGGCTGCCTTAACGGTTTGAAAGCTCAGGGTAAATAAAGCTGCTGCAAGCATGCCCATGCCGCTGAGCGCAAAGATCCACCAGCTGATGGTAGTACGGTCTGAGAAATCTTCCATCCATTTATGCATGGCGTAGTAGGCTACCGGCGTTACAATTACAAAAGCCAAAACAATCAGCAATACCAGTTCGGTAGAAAGTAAGGTAACTATTTGCGATACTGATGCGCCAAGCACCTTGCGTACACCAATCTCTTTGGTGCGCTGCCCCGTAGTATAAATAGCCAGTCCCAACAAGCCCAAACAGCTGATAAAGATAGATAAGCCTGTTGCCCAGGTGAGCAAGGTGGATGTATGCTGCTCGGCTGTGTAGAACTTAGCAATGTTCTCATCATAAAAAGTATATTCAAAATCGTCTTCGGGATAAACCTCTTTCCAGATCTTTTCAAAACTGGCTATAGCTGTTTTCCACTCGGTACCGCCGGCGGTTTGCGCTTTTAGGGCCAGGTGGAATGTGCGGTTATTACCTTTAGTTGTAGCCGGTAATATGGCCAGCGGTTTTATGGGCGAGTGTAATGATTTCTGATAGAAATCGCCTGCAACACCTACTATCTCCTTTTTCTTGCCATTATAATCCAGTATTTTACCAATAGCGTCATTAGCATTGCGGAAACCTAATACTTTGGCGTAGGTGTTGTTAATTACGGTGCCACCGCCGCCTGTACTATCTGCCGTTCGCAGCGCGCGCCCGGCGATGATTTTTATCTGGTAAAGCTTAATATAATTTTCATCGGCAAACTTTTGCTGCACATCCGTTTTAATTTCTTTTTCACCATCCTTATAAGTAACCTCGGTAGAGTTGGTATTAAATGATGACGGTGGCGCCCCGCCTACGCTCATCAGCGCTATTTGCGGTACCGAACGGATCTTGTTTAGAAACACTTCCTGCTTATTGGTTCTGGCGCTTTTCCATGGGGTAGAGATGTTTACAATGGCATCTTTCTTAAAGCCAAGGTCTTTATGCAGAGCGTAATAGATCTGCTTGCTTACCACCAGAGTAGCCATTATAAAAAATTGTGCTATCACAAACTGTGTTACCGTTAACGATTTACGCAGCCATGCATTGCGCGATTTATTGGAATTTATCTGCTGGTTCTTCAACACTGTTACCGGCTTATAGCCCGATAATACCATTGCCGGGTAAAAGCCCGATAGTGCGCTCACCAAGACAGTTAACAAGATCAGAAATACGATAAGACTTGGTTGCCCAAGCAGATTAAGGGTGATACCTTCGGGAATAAAATCTTTAAACAGTTTCAGGATCACCGGGGCCAACCCTACCGATATAATAACAGCAAAAAGCGTAACCAAAAAAGTTTCGCTCAGGAATTGCATAATCAATTGACTGCGCCTGCTGCCCATTGTTTTGCGGATGCCTATCTCTTTGGCGCGTTGCGAGGCCTGAGCAGTGGTTAGATTTATAAAGTTGATACAACCCAATATCAGCAGGAAGCCGGCTATTACCAACAGGCCATATAAGGTTGTTTTGTTTGCGGTGCGTATGCCGTCCATTCCACCGTAAACCTGGTCGAAGTGGATGGCGTTGAGTGGCTGCAAGTGAAAGCCCTGCGTGTTACCCGCGTCTTCGGGCTTTGGCGGGTGATGTTTTTTCAGCAGAACATTCAATTGCTTTTCTACATTGGCAGCCGATGCATTTGCCGAAAGCTTAATAAACATTTGCGAAGCAGAATTGGTACTGCCCCACTCAGTTAATTGAAAATAATCCTTTAAGTGTTTATCCGTAGTGCCGCTAATGTAGGAGATAAAATCATGAAAGATGAAATCGCTCTTCTCCTCCAGCGGTGCAACAATGCCGCTTACGGTAGTTTTAACGGAGTCGTCATAGATTACCTCCTTGCCTATCATATCGCCATAGCTTAGCTTAGGAAAATAGATACTGGCTTGTTTAGAGGTAAGCACCACTTGGTTAGGATCTTTTAGCGAGGTTTTGGCATTACCAGCTATCCATTTATAGTTGATGATGTTAAAGTAGTGCTCATCGGCCAGAATAATTCCATTCTGATTCCTGATCTTGTTATCTGCTTTTGCCCCGTTGGGAATAAGAACGGTGGTTTCCCCGTAGATAAAAAAGGGCGCTACCTGGTCTAAACCGGTTGCCTCTTCACGCGCGGAAGCCGGAAGCGCCATGGTTACGCCATTGTTATGGCCCACTTCGCCGGAGTAAGAGTAATCGGTGGTTACACGATAGATCCGCTCACTGTCTTTATGAAACTGATCGAACGTAAAATCGAAATGAACTATCAGGTAGATTACCAGCGCCGCGCTGATCCCTATAGACAAACCCACCACATTAATAAGGGTAAACAGCTTATGCCTGCGGAAACCGCGCAAAGCGATCTTAAAGTAGTTCTTTATCATATTTTTTGAAATTACACTGATTGCTTTTCGGGATTACACCGATGATTAGGATATGATTTCACCGACTCCTGCCTTCCCGTCCTGGCTCTTGATTCTTAGCTCTTTCTTTACTCACTTCTCAAATTCTTCACGGGGTTGGTTAGCGCGGCTTTTATTGCCTGCCAGCTTACGGTGCTTAATGTTACAGCAAGGCTGATAACGATAGTTAATACAAAAACCCAAACACTGATATCCGTATGGTACACGTATTTATTAAGCCATTGGTTCATTAAATACCAGCTTACCGAGCCACCTATAAGGAAAGCTATGATTACCAGTTGCACAAACTCTTTAGACAAATTGAACCACAGGTTACCGGTTGATGCCCCCAGCACCTTACGGATACCGATCTCCTTACGGCGCTGCTCTGCAGAAAAAGATGCCAGCCCAAACAGGCCTAAGCAAGAAATTACGATGGCCAGTATGGTAAAGGAGTTGGCAAGCGTTCCTAATAACTGCTCGTTTTGAAACTTTTGGTTGTATCTTTCATCAACAAACTTATAATCGAAGGGGTAATCGGGGTTGTACTTTTTGTATACAGTATTCAGTTTGGCAAGCGCATCAGATACCGACAGATTTTTATTCAGCCTGATAGTTGCTATGCCAGCCCATCCTTTATCAAAACCTACAATAAGGGGCTTAATGGGTTTAGACGGATCATCAACAATATAATCTTTTATTACGCCAACAATGGTGCGGTCTACGCCCTGCCATTTAATCAGGGTGCCTAAAGGCTCTTTTAAACGCATCATTTTAACGGCAGCCTGGTTAACCATAATAGCGGTAGAATCAGATGGGCGGCCCTCGTCAAAATCGCGGCCTTCTACCAGTTTCACATCAAATGTTTTGGTGAAGTGATAGGTGGTTACCATTTGGTCGATAGGTATTTTATCTTCGCCAGGTAACTGGCCCGGCCAGATTATTCCCCATGATGAACTGCTTGAATTAGCTATACTGCCCGATGTGCTGGTGCCATCTGTAATGGCGCCGGCCTCTATAGCATCGCGGCGGAAACCTTCAAACTCCTCATATAATTTTCCATCCAGCGATAATTCCACCAAACCAACTTTATCGAAACCAGCCGGGCGGCTTTTAATAAACATTAATTGTTTATAGATAAGGATAGTAGACACGATAAGGCAAATAGCAAATGAGAATTGCACTATTACCAATACCTGCCTTGGTCTTAAAGTGGCCTTGCCTGCATTATTTATTCCTTTTAAAACCTTAACAGGTTTAAACGACGAAAGGAACAGTGCAGGGTAACTCCCCGCTACTATACCGGTAAATATGGTTATGCCAACACCAACCAGCCAGAAATACGGGCTGCTGAAGGGAATACTGAGGTTCTTACCAATAATACCATTAAAGTATTGCAGTAGCAGTGTAATAAGTACTAAGGCAAACACAAATGAAATGGCCGACATTAAAAGCGACTCGCCAAGGAACTGCTGAATAATAGAAAAACGCCCCGCACCTACCACTTTACGTACGCCAACTTCGCGTGCACGATTCTCAGAACGAGCGGTAGAGAGGTTCATAAAATTGATACAGGCGATAATTAAGATCCCGATGGCTAAAAACATAAACAGGCGTACGTTTTCAATATCGCCGCCTACGTTTACACCGTTCTCAAATTTGCTGTAGAGGTGCCCTTTGGTATATGGATAAAGGGTTATTTTATTCTCTTTATTATTGGGATCGTGTTTGCCTATCAGGTTAGCCATTTTTGCATTAACCTTAGCCAGGTTTGCTCCTTCTTTAAGCAGCACATAAGTTTTGAAAGAGTAATTACCCCAGCCGGAGGTTTTGATGTATGGCTGGTCGGCTTCCAGCAATTCCCAGGAGGTAAGCGCTTTAAAATTAAAAGATGCATTTTCAGGGAAATCCTTAATAATACCGGTAACCGTTACGTTACGGGTATTATTCATCTTTACTATTTTACCCATGGCATCTTCGCTACCGAATAGCGCTTTAGCGCCCGATTCTGTTAAAACTACCGATGCTATTTCTTTAAAGGCGTTTGCCTTATTGCCTTTTAAAAACTCTAAGCCAAATACATCCAAAATAGTTTTATCGGCAGAGGTCATTTTAAGGTTCAGTTTCTGATCCTTGTAACTAAACAGGTTACCGTTGCTCCAATTGGTACGGGCTACACCTTCTACTTCAGGGTAATCTTTTTGGATAGCCGGCGCCATGGGCACCGAGGTGCTGCCGCTTGTGATGATCTCGCCGTTAGATGGCTGGTGGCGTAGCACGCTGTAAATGCGGTCGCCGTTCTTATATATTTTATCAAAAGTGAGTTCGTTGTAAACGTACAGCATCAGCATAAAGCTTACGGCCATACCCACACCAAGCCCGCCTATATTAATAAGGCTGAACAATTTGTTCTTAAACAGGTTACGAAAGGCAATTTTGAAGTAATTCTTGATCATAATAATACTACAAGCTTAAAATGAATACCAAACTATTAAAATACTGATTAACAGCAATATAAAATCAATATAGCTTTCACAGGTGTTCGCATGCGTAACAATTATTGTACGGTTATGATACAGTTATTTAGGAAGCGGTGAGTGATTAATGGTTGTAATAACTATAGGATATCCAAAAGCGTGCGCTTACTTAACCATTTACTACACACCACCTTATTCCGTTTTTAAACTTTTCACCGGGTTTGCCAATGCGGCTTTAATGGATTGAAAGCTAATGGTGATGAATGCGATAACTAAAGCACCTGCGCCGGCTGCTGCTACTATCCACCATTTGATACCGTCGCGGTAAGCGAAACCGGCCAGCCACTGTTGCATACTAAACCAAGCCAGGGGCGAAGCGATAATAATGGCAATAAGTACCAGCTTAATAAAATCTTTGGAAAGCATTGCCACTATAATTGAAATATTTGCACCCAATACTTTACGGATGCCTATCTCCTTAGTGCGTTGCTCTGCAGCGTAAGCAGCCAGGCCAAACAAGCCCAAACATGCTATAATGATAGCCATTGAGGTAAATGCTACAAAGATCTTTCCTATACGTTGTTCGGTACGGTAAGTGGCATCAAAATCCTCATCCATGAATGAATAATCTAACTGTTGATTGGGCGAAAATGTATGCCACTTGTCTTTTATCTGCGCCATTAAACCAGTTATATCTGTGGTGTTTACACGAACCGAAAGCACTCCCCTGTTTTCGGCCATTGTAAAAACAAGCGGTGAGATATTCTCTCTTAAGGAGTTAAAATTAAAATCCTTTATTACGCCAATTATACGCATACGTTGTAGTTTTTCTGCTTTATTATCCATAGGTAACCACAGCTCTTTATTAACAGCATTTACAACCCCCAATTGCCTTGCCGCAGCTTGGTTGATAATAAGCGCGGTAGAATCCGTCATCATTTCTTTAGAAAAGTTACGGCCTGCTATTATTTTTATACCCATGGTACCCAGGTAATCTTCATCAATTTGCCATATCTGTGTTGATAGTGTTCGCTTACCGTCTTTAGTTGCATCCTCAAAAAAAGTTGTACTGTTACGGTAGCCTCCTGTTGGTATATAGCTGGTAAGCGTGGCATTTTTAACACCGGGCATTTGTTGGATCTCATTTTTTAATATTTTACTCTGTTCAGCCAAAATGCCTGTATTTTTTATCACCAGTACGTGGTCGCGGTTATAACCCAAATCTTTATTCTGTATAAACTTCAGCTGATGATAAATAACCATAGTGCCGATGATAAGAAAAATAGAAATAGAGAACTGAAAAACCACCAGGAAGCTGCGCAGAAAACCGCCTTTAAAACCGGCAGATAATTTCCCCTTTAACACATCAATGGGTTGAAACGCTGATAGGAAAAACGCCGGATACGATCCGGCTAAAGCACCAATTACCAGTACTGCAACAAGTAAAATTGGTACAAGCCAGGTAAAAGTTTGCGCAGTAAAGGCCAGTTCTTTGCCCGATGTATCATTAAACAATGGTAAGAGCAGCCAAGCGCCTATAACCGCAATTGCGGTGGCTATAAAAGTAACTATAACAGATTCTGACAGGAACTGTGCAATAAGGTACTTGCGCGGCGAACCCAGCACTTTCCGTACTCCTACCTCACGGGCACGATTGGATGAACGGGCGGTAGAGAGATTCATGAAATTTACACATGCTATGAGCAGAATAAATACCGCAATTGCTGAAAAGATATACACGTACTGGATGTTGCTGTTTTGCCCAAGTTCTCGTCGCGGTTGGAGTTCAGGTGAATCTCCGTAAGCGGCGTCAGATTCATTTTAAAATAGCTTCCTGACTGCTCAAACTGCTCATAATTCATGCGGATAGCTGCCTGCAGTTGGCCACCGACATATTTGCGCACCATTGCCGGGAATTTTGCTTCGAGCTTTTGGGGGCTGGCACCGGGTTTTAGGAGAACATAAGTATTAAAATTATTGCTTAGCCAGTTATCTTCTTTACTTTCTGCCAGCGTAACCATCGAGAGGAAAAAATCAAACCTAAAGTGAGACTGCTTAGGTAAATCTTTAATTACACCTGTTACCTTAAACTGCAAGGAATCATTTAGTGTAAGTGATTTACCTACAACATTGATGGAATTAAAGTATTTTCTTGCGGTAGTTTCGTTGATTACAACGCTGTTTGGGGCCACAAGCGCAGTTTTGGGGTCACCCTGGATCATGGGTAATGTAAATACACTGAACAGGTCTGGATCGGCATATACCAATCCATGCTCCTGTACATTTTGGTCGCCTTTGCGCACCTTGTACTCTCCCCACGTGCGGAACCTTACCATTTTTTCAATTTCAGGAAAATCCCTTAAAAAAGCTGCCGCTGTTGGAGCGGCAGACTCTGCATAAGATTTTTCCCTTCCGCCGAATTTGATATCGTTGTTAACACGGTAAATACGATTTGCATTGGTATTGTATTTATCGTAACCCAACTCATCTAACACGTAAAAAACAATAAGCATGCACACACAAAGCCCCAGAGCCAAACCCAATACGTTTATAATAGTAAAGCCTTTATTCTTTTTCAGGCTTCTGAAAGCTGTTTTGATGTAGTTTTTAAACATGTGATCTTAAATTAAAACCATAAAAAATTAAACAGATAAATGGCCAGGGCAATACCCGACCATACTTTATATTACAATCACAAAACGCGTTTGCCCCTTTAAAATATGAAACAAACTGTTTAGATATCAGACTACATACCAGAGTGACGGGTTACTCACTTCTTAAACTTTTCACCGGGTTAGCCAGTGCCGCTTTTACCGATTGGAAGCTTACTGTTACAAAAGCAACCAGTAAAGCTATAACACCAGCCATGGCAAATACCCACCACGAGATATCTATCCGGTAGGCAAAATCCTGCAGCCATTTGTGCATGGCATACCAGGTTACCGGTATCGATAGCACAATAGCAACACCTACCAGCTTTAAAAACTCTGCGGAAAGCATCCCGGTGATGGTGCCTGATGATGCGCCTAATACCTTACGTATACCGATCTCTTTAACCCGTTGCCTGATGCTGAACGCCGCCAGACCGAACAGGCCAAGGCTTGCAATGATTATGGCTACAATGGCAAACGATGTAAAGATCTGCCCGGTGCGCTGCTCCGAATTATAAAGGGCGGCATACTGCTCATCTAAAAACGAATAGCTGAAAGGTGCAGTAGCACGATAAGTATCCCATTGATTTTTCACATCAGCTAAGAAGCCTTTTACATCTGCCGATTTCACCTTCACTGCCATCAGCATATTGCTGCGGCCTGGTAAAAACATCAGCGGCGCTATTTTTTCCTTGACAGATTTGTAGTGGAAATCTTTCACTACACCCACCACTTTAAATTCGCGCTGGCCGCTGCGTACAATGGTTTTACCAATCGGGTCGGTATCGCCCCAGCCAATATCACGTACCAGGGCCTCATTTACTACTACGGCTGATGAATCGCCCGGCATAGCCGATGAAAAATTACGGCCTTTTGCCATTTTAATTCCCAGTGTGTTCAAATAACTGTCTTCTACATGGAAGATACTGGTATGGATCTCTTTATGTTCCTGCTTATCACTAAACTCTTTGGCGTAGATCTGCGTGCCATCCATACTTCTTCCACCGGGTACACTGCCCGTTACGGTAGCGTTTGTTACACGGGTATCGCTCAGCAGGGTTCTTTTAAAAGCGTCCAAATTGTTACCAAGCGAATAGGCATCATTAATAACCAGTACCTGTTCTTTATCATAACCCAGCTTAATATTCTGCATATAGTTCAACTGGCGGTAAACCACCATTGTGGCAATAATAAGCGATGTGGATATAAAGAACTGAAACACTACCAAACCACTGCGTAAAAAGTTACGTTTTGTAGGGCCCATGGAGGTATTGCCTTTTAATACGTTTAATACTTTGAATGACGACAGGAAGAAAGCCGGGTAAATACCAGCCAATACGCCTACCAGCAACACTAAAAGTATCTCTATTGCCAAACTTGTTTTGCCCAAAAATAAATTCATTGAAAACTGTTTTCCCGATAGATCATTAAAATAAGGCAATGCAAAATAAACCAGCACCAACCCAAGTACCATGGCAAAGGTGGTTACCAATACCGATTCGGTAAGGAACTGCGTAATCAGCGATCCTTTTAGCGAGCCCATAACTTTACGGATCCCTACCTCCTTAGCGCGCTTTACCGAACTGGCTGTAGATAAATTCATAAAATTGATACAAGCCAGCAGCAGAATAAATATCGCTAAAGCACTGAATATATACACATAGTGGATATCACCATTAGGTTCTATCTCAAATTTTGAATTGGCATGCAGGTGGATATCTGTAAGCGGCATCAGGAAGAATCGGAAAGTGTTTACCGATTTCTGCGCTTCGGCCAGGCTTATGCCCATATCACGCTGAATTTCGGGCGCGGCATACTTTAAAACTAGTGTAGGGAACTGCGCTTCTATCTTTTTCGCGTCCGCACCGTTTCTTAGCACCAGGTAAGTATAAAAGCTGATATTGCTCCAGGTTTCGTATTTGCTTGGATAAGTAGTTTTGCTGATAAAGGCATCAAAATGAAAGTGGGAGTTATCGGGCACCTTATCAAAAACGCCGGTCACTTTCAGGTCGCGTTCGCCTTGCAGCGTAAGGGTTTGGCCGATGGCGGGGCTATTGCCAAAATATTTTTCGGCAGTTTGTTTATTAATAACAATGCTGTTTGGTTCTACAAGGGCAGTGCGTACATCGCCCTGTGTTAAGGGTAAAGAAAATACTGAAAGGAAGTTAGAATCAGCCATGCAGAATTTTTCTTCTTTAAACTGTTTATCATTAAACTTTACATATAACGCACTCCGCGGACTAACCCGCGTTGACGCTTCTATCCCCGGGATATTGTCCTTCATGCCCTGCCCTACGGCATTATCAACCAAACCAAAATCAGTAATACCGGTACCTTCGGTTAAATGCAGGCCAACCCGATAGATATTTTTAGCCTTTACAGGATAGGTATCATAAGTAAGCTCCTGATAGATGTAAGCGCTGATAAGCATGCAACAGGTTAAGCCAATAGCCAAACCAAATATATTAATGAAAGAGAACACCTTGTTTTTAGTGAGGCTCCGCCATGCGATGGTTAAATAATTTTTGATCATAATGATGTGATAAAACACTATTAGCTTAAAACGCATACCACAACGTTAAATAACTTATTATCAACTATTTAAAATTAACTTATCTATAAGCTGGTGTACGCATGCGTAACAGCAGATGTTCGGTTATGATACAATTGGTGAGTATTAAGTAAAAGCATTAAGGAATAGTATAAAACAAAATGGTGAGCCGGATCTTCTCCAGTTCACCACTCGCTATTCAACAATAACCAAACTTATTCTGACCGTAAGCTTTTTACCGGGTTTGCCAGTGCAGCTTTTATAGCCTGGTAGCTTACCGTAGCCAGAGCTATTAAAACGGTTATAAAGCCTGCAAGGGCAAGCATCCACCAACTGAGGGTTATCCGGTACTCAAAACCTTGCAGCCATTTGTTCATCCCCCAAACAGAAAGCGGGATGGCAATTACAATAGCTATGGTTACCAGTTTTAAGAAATCTTTACTCAACAAAGCGGTGAGGTTAAGCACCGTAGCGCCAAGTACTTTACGTACGCCAATTTCTTTAACCCGCTGCTCGGCTGCATAGGCTGCAAGGCCGAACAAGCCAAGGCAGGAAATCACAATGGCCAGTCCGCCAAAAAGGTTTGCTAATGTAGCCAGCAGCTTTTCGTTTTGGAATTTCTTCTCAAAGTCGCCGTCAACAAATTTGATGGTTGGCGGATAGAATGGGTTTACGCTTTTAAGAGCCTTGTTAATGGCATCAATATTAGCAGAAATGCTTTTGTTTTGATTTAAGCGAAGGCCAATCACCGCGCCGGAAGTACTGGAATATTGGGTTAACATAGGCGGCGTTTTTTCGTATGGCGATCCCCATACAAAATCTTTATATACACCAACTATGGTTAATGGGCTGTCGCCGTATTTAATTTGGGTGCCTACAGGATTCTTCAGGTTCATTAGCTTAGCGGCGGTTTCGTTTATCATTACGGTTTGGCCTGCGGTATCCGCCGGATATGCCGAAGAAAAATTGCGGCCTTGTAACAATTGAATACCCGCAGTTTTAGTAAAATCATCCCCTGCCCTAAAGATGTCAAACAGAATTTTTTGATCCTCCTGCTTACCCGGCCAGCCTATATCCCAAGTGTTGCTACCATTCTCGGTAATGCTTTGCGAAAAAACGGTGGCGTTGGTAATGTTACCATTGGTTTTAAGATCATTTATAAGCACCTGCGCATTCTTTTGCAGATCGCCCTCCATTGGGATCTCCACCAGGTTATTTTTATCAAACCCTATAGATTTCTCCTGTACGTACCTGATCTGCCTGTAGATACAAATAGTAGCTGTAATTAAAAACACAGCGAAGCTGAATTGTACTACTACCAGTATCTTGCGTAATGGCAACGCCGATGTTCCGCCTTTAAACATCCCTTTTAAAACCTTGATAGGTTCAAAGGACGAAAGATAGAACGCCGGGTAACTGCCGGCAATAATGCCGGTTACCAGGCCTATGCCTAATATAATTGCCCAGCCATACCATTGCGTGTAGGGCAGCACCAGTTGAATACCCAGCAGATCATTAAAAAACGGCAGGGTAAGTATAATAATTAATACAGCTACCAGGGTGGAGAGTATCGACAGGATAACCGACTCGGTAATAAACTGACTGATAAGCGATGCCCTGCCCGAACCGATGGCTTTGCGGATTCCTACTTCTTTAGCACGCTCTTCTGACCGGGCGGTAGAAAGATTCATGAAGTTAACACAAGCCACCAGCAAAATACAGATAGCCAAGGTGATGAACAGGTGGATCTGGTCTATCATACCCCCTGCCTGTTTGCCATCCTCAAACTTAGAATACAGGTGTTGCTTGCCGAAAGGAAAGAGGAACACCTGGTTCTTATTCCCCTCGTTGTGGCGTTCAATCATGTTCTTAAGGATTTTGTTAGCCCTCGGCAACGATGACGGATCCTTCAACTGAACAATGGTACGGGCAAAATTGCTACCCCAACCTGAATCTTTAGCCCAAGCATTAGAATCCTCAAACATGATCCAGGGCAACACAAATTCAAACTGGAAGCTTGCGTTTGTGGGCACATCTTCAATTACTCCTGTTACCGTTAAGGGCAGCTGGTTATTACGCTTTACCGTTTTGTTCATCGGGTCCTCATTACCAAAAAGGGTTTTGGCAAGCTTTTCAGTAATAATGATAGAGTTTGGCTGCTTTAAAGCATTATTGGCATTACCCTTTATGAAATGATAGGAGAAAATATTAAAGAAACCATCATCGGCAAACAGCCCTGCTTTTTTAAAACTATTGTCTTTATAAGTAAGTAGGCCTTCTGCGCTGTAGCTAATCACCCTAACGGAACGTACCGCATCTGCAACCTCTGCCTTAATAGTTGGCGCCAATAAGCGCGGCGTTGCGGCAAAAGTGTAGATCTTACCATCGCCGGGTTGATTGTTCTTTATAATGTATATGTTATCGATGTTATCAAACTGCTTATCGAAGCTGGTATGGTAAAATACATACAGCATCAGCATTAAGCAGCTTGCTATACCCAGCGCGAGGCCACCGGCATTTAATAACGAGAAACCCTTGTGCTTGGCAATACTCCTCCACGCAATTTTCAGGTAATTTTTAAACATATATTCTGTAAATTAATATTTCTAAAATTGATGCAAATAGCTAAGCGACCGGAGCAAAACCCCGGTCGCGCAACTTTAATGTATTATGTTTAGTAGCTTACGTTAACTGTTCCGTCGCCGCGTACTTCCACCAGGGAACCGCCGCCGTTTAACTTACCTACTACTTTTTCTTTATCTTTTTGCCCTTCAAAAGTGCCGCTGATGTCAAAATTTACACGGTTACCGCGTAGGTCAAGATCTACGCCTTGTTTAGGCAATTGCAAGTCTACATGGCCCGAACCGGCGTTTACCTTAACGTATTTGCCAACCCTAACCATTTGCACATGAATACTGCCTGCACTTGTACCCGCATCTACACTGCCCGAAATGCCTGTAAGATTTACACTGCCGCCACTGGTGCTGGTGATCAGCTCACCATCAATCCTGTTACCTTTAACACTACCGCCGCTGGTGCTGGCGTTAATGGTGCCTTTTAAACCATCAAGACTTAATGAGCCACCTGATGTTACTAACCTTATCTGGCCTTCGCAATCGCTGGCTTTTATACTGCCGCCACTGGTGGTAAGCTCAATATCTTGTTTAGAATTAGATACATGCACACTGCCGCCGCTGGTGGTACCCCTTATTGCACCTGCAACCGCATCAACATGCAAGCTACCGCCGCTGGTTGTAAAATTCTGATTGCCGGTTAAGTTATCTAAATGAATGCTGCCGCCGCTGGTGGTTAAATTAGTGGTAGACTGCCTGCCCACGTAAACTTTAAAACCAATGCTTAAGGATTTGCGCCAGTCGATATTATTTCTTTTGTTTTTAGCAGTTGCGTGCAGCTCGCCGTCGTGCACATCAAGTTCTAAGGTATAATCCTCATCAAGGCGTTGTTTAATTTCCTCTTTGCTTAAGTTTGCACCATTGTTACCCTGTATGTACACTTCTACGCGTGACTCCTGCCCCGTGGCACCGCTTACAGAAATACTGCCGCCGCTGGTGCGTACAAATACATCTTTAACACCTGAAAGTGGTTTAGTTAAATAAGGCACTTTATTATCTTGTGCAGAAGCCAGGTATGCAGGTGAAGCCAGCAACAAAAGGAACAGATATTTTTTCATGATTTTAGTTTTTATAATAGATGCTTGTTTGTTATTAATAGTTGCACATTTTTCAGAAAAAGGACAAAAGATTTAAGATAAAAAGACAAGACCTTGTTGTTAATTATCCTTTCTTGATTCTTGTCTTTTAACTCTTGATTTTACCCTACTCGCTTTTTAAACTCCTTACCGGGTTTGTTATGGCGGCTTTTATGGATTGTACGCTGATGGTTGCCAGCGCTACCAAACTTGCTCCGCCGCCCGCCAGCAAGAACACCCACCAGTTGATGGTAATTTTATATTCAAAATCCTGCAGCCATTTGCTCATGGCAAAGTAAGCTATTGGGGAAGCAATTACGGTGGCTATGATCACCAGTTTCATCAAATCGGTTGAGAGCAGATTTACAATGCTGACAACGCTTGCGCCCAGCACCTTGCGAATACCAATTTCTTTTACACGCTGCTCTGCAGTAAAGGTTACCAGGCCAAATAACCCTAAACATGCTATGCTGATAGCCAGTATAGTAACGATGAGCAGGATGCTCCCTTGTTTTTGCTCGGTTTGGTATTGTGCTGCAAAATTCTGATCGAGGAAATGGAACTCCGGCTTATCTTCAATATCAAAGGTGCCGTAAACTTTGGTGATATAATCCAACGATGCTTTTACATTGTTTTTGCCAACGCGCACATACAGGTTGTCTTTATCCTCCGCGTTATTGGGTAACCTCATAACCAAAGGCGCTATTTTATGCTGTAAAGAATAGATATTAAAATCTTTTACAACGCCTACTATCGTTTTTTGTATTGGCTCGCCCTTATCGTCTTTCCCCATGTAAACACGCTGGCCGATGGGATCTTTAAAGCCTAATTTATTCACCAGTGTTTGGTTTACTAATATGGCACCGTTAACATCGCTTGTAATAGCTTTGGAAAAATTACGCCCCTTATTTATTTTTATCTGCAGTGCAGGCACAAAGTCTTCATCAATGTCAAAACGTTGCACCATCAAAGCATCATCGGCATTTGGGCTGGTGGTTATACCGCCGCTGCCGATATTGTTATTGCCAATAGGGCTGCCTGCTGTGGCTACATCCTCAATATTGGGGTTCTGCAGCAACTGTTGCCTCAAGGCATCTAATTTGTTCCTTACGTTTTTGTTATTGATATGAAAAGTAAGCGTTTGCGCTTTATTAAAACCGAGATCCTTAGTCATGGCGAAGGTGATCTGCTGATAAATAACGCAGGATCCAATTATCATTACTATAGTGATAACAAACTGAAATACCACTAACGATTTCCGGAAGAATATGGTAGAGAATTGATTACCCAACTGCCCCTTCATGGCATTAATGGTACCGAAGCCGGATAAAAACATGGCCGGGTAAATACCGCTAAGGATACCGGTAAATAAGGAAAAGCCAATGAACAGTGCAATGGTTTTAGCTGCTCCAAATTGCATCAGGATTAAAGTTTTGCCGGATAACTGGTTAAAATAAGGCAAAGCGAACTGGATGAGAGCCGATGCCAAAAGCATGGCAATAAAAGTTAACAATACGGATTCTACAAAGAACATGGTAATGAGATGCCCCCTGTCAGACCCCACCACCTTGCGCACACCAATCTCTTTCAGCCGGATGGACGAACGGGCAGTAGCAAGGTTTACATAATTAATAACCGCAATGATCAATATCAGCAAAGCTGTAATGCTGAAAACATAGATATAAGTAATGTTGCCATTTGCACCTAATTCATAACTCAGGTTAGAGTGCAGGTGGATAGACGTAAGCGGCTGTAACTCGATACCGAATTTCATGTCGCCAAAGTCTTTCTTTAAATATTTGTTGAAGAATTTGCCGCTTGCGCCTTCTATGATCTTACTATCATCTGCATTCTTCAGCAATATGTAAGTATAAATGCTTGAATTGCTCCAGGCGCTGGTGTAATCCTGGGGTAACGAGCGCAGTGCTTTAAAAGTAAAGTGAGAGTTTACCGGCACATCGGCTATAACACCGGTAATTGTGGTAGGTGTTCCTTCTATTGCTATAGTTTTATTAACCGCATTTTCCGCATCGCCAAACAGGCTTTCTGCCAGTGACTTGGTTAACACAATGCTTTGCGGTTTGCTTAAAGCGGTATTAGCATCGCCGGATAAAAACTGATAACTAAACATCTTAAAAATGCCGTTATCAGTAAACACCATACTGCCTTCGTTAATTGTTTTATCGCCAACGGTTATTTTGCCACCGCCTTCGGCATCAATGCGGGCTGTTTCCTCAACCTGCGGGAAATCGGCCTTTAAAGCCGGGGCGTAAGGTGCCGATGTTATAGCCAGATCAAACTTGCCCCCGTTCCAGCTGCCATGCTGTACCACACGAAAAATGCGGTCGGCTTTGGTGTTGTACCTGTCGTAGCTCAGTTCATCGGTAACATACAGGGTAATTAACCAAAAAGCGGCCATGCCCACAGCAAGACCGAAAATATTTATAAATGAAAATGCCTTGTGCTTTTTCAAATTTCTCCAGGCTATTTTTAAATAATTCAGCAGCATGATATATTGGTTTGGTATATCTATAGTAAAAGATATACCAAACATACAATAAACTGATTACAAGTTACTTGTAAAAGTAAACTTACTAAAGCCTGTACGCATGTGTTACAACAATGTGTTCGGTAATGATACAGGTAGGAAATAGAATCAAGATATAAGAACCAAGAGACAAGACATTAGGAGCATTTTATTTAGAGTCAAGAAATAAGAATCAAGAAACAAGACGTTGGGTGTAACCAAGAGACAAAATAAACTCAGCAGCTATCTTGTTTCTTGACTCTTTCATCTTGATTCTTTCCGGACTCTAATACGGTCTTATTCACTCCTTAAGCTCTTCACCGGGTTGGCCATTGCAGCTTTAAGTGCCTGGAAACTTATGGTTATAAATGCTACTACTACGGCTACTATACCGGCAGCGAGGTACATCCACCAGCTGATATCTATACGGTAAGCAAAATTTTGCAGCCATTTACCCATCAGCCAGCCTGCAAGGGGTGATGCAATAAACAACGCTACCAATACTAATATAATAAAATCCCTCGAAAGCAGGGTAACAATACCGGATATGGTTGCGCCCAGCACTTTACGGATGCCTATCTCCTTACCTCTTTGCTCTGCAGTAAATGCAGCAAGCCCGAACAGGCCAAGCGATGAGATCAGCACCGCTACGATGGCAAATACCGAAATTAATCCTGATGATTTAGCGTCGTCTTTATAAAGCTTATCAAATTCCTGGTCGAGGAAGGTATAATCCAATGGCTCACCCGGGAAATAAGATGCCCAGGTATTTTCTACTTTCTTCAGGGTTTCGGCCTGTTTACCCGGCGACACTTTTACCAGGAAGGTAGAGTTGCGCCTAATATCGTTCTTAAATATAGCAGGGCCTATTTTATCGTGCATGCTGCGGTAGTTAAAATCCTTAGCAATACCTATCACCCTGCCGGTATCTCCCTGTGATACAAAACGCTGCCCAACATAAGGTTTATGCAGGCCCAGTTCTTTAGCGGCGGTAAGGTTAAGTATACAATTACGTTCATCGGCTTTGCTGCCGGGTAGAAACCAGCGGCCTTCCAGCATTTCCAACTTTACAATTTTGGTATAATCGGCATCCACCCTAAAATAAGCCAGGGCGGGTTTAAAATCTTTATTGCGCCCGTCCCAATCCGCACTGCCTGATGATTGATTAAGATTATTCTGAATAGAACGTACGCCGTTAAGCGATACATCGGTAACACCAGCCTGTTGCAGCAGGGTTTGCTTCATGCTTTGGGTGATTGCGCTGCGTTCTTTATCGTTATATTTATAATACGACTTTATGGGAATAGAGAAGGTCATTACCTGTGCGCGGTTGTAGCCTGGGTTTTGTGAATGGATAAAGTTCAGCTGCCTGTAAATAGTTATCACACCGATGATGAGAAATATCGAAAATGTAAATTGTACCACCACTAAGCCCTTACGTAACGCACTATCTTTCATGCGTAAAACGCTTGCCCCGCGGAAGGTATTTAAAGGTTTAAAAGACGAAAGCAGCAAAGCCGGGTAAATGCTGTTCAGCACAATTGCGGTGAACAGCGTTCCTCCCATGATCAGCCACAGATCGGCAGAACTTACCGACAGTTTAAAGTTGCGCTCGGTAAAACCGTTAAACGCCGGCAAACTGATCCATATAATAAGAATGGTAAGTACCAACGCCATAAAACTGATCAGGCCCGATTCGGCAATAAACTGAGTAAACAACTGTTTGCGGCCTGCACCTACAATCTTTTTAATACTTACTTCCTTAGCCCTTAAGCTTGCCCTTGCGGTAGTAAGGTTTACATAATTAATGCAGGCGATAAGCAGCAGCAATACACCAAGCGCTACAAATACATAGGTTACCTTTTTATTGCCATGCGTTAACGAGGAGTTTTGCAGATCATCCTCAAAGTGCAGGGCTGCTATCGGAGTAAGCGCCATATCCAGGTTAGATTCCTTGCGGATTTTGCGGTCTATCGCTATTAATTGCGTAGCCACTTTTTTAGCGCTGGCACCATTATGCAGCTTTAAAAACGTCATATAATTAAAGTTGTTCCATTGCAGGTCGTTATCCTTATCAACCTTGTTAAGTTGCTTGGCAGCCACGGGGATCAGCATATCAAACACAAAGCTGGAATTGGCAGCGATATCTTTCACTACCCCCTGTACCTGGTAATTAACCGTATCTATTTTAATGATTTTTCCTATGGCATCCTGGTTTTTAAAATACTTTTTGGCTTTACTTTCTGTAATAATTATACTGAACGGATTTTGTGCAAAGGCTACCGGGTTACCGCTTACAAATTCGTACTTAAAAACGTTGAACCATTCATTATCTACATAAGCACACTGCCTTTCCGGGTAAAACTGCCCGCCCATACTTACATACATCGGGGGATAGTTCATGGGCATTATACGGGTAATTTTCTCCACTTCTGGAATCTGCCTTTTGGCTTCGTCGCCTATTACGTAGGACGAACTCTCCCAAACCCAGGTGGTATTTTTATCTATGGCCAGGTAGCTTTTAATACGGTAAATACTCCCCGCATCGGCCTGCGAGGCATCAAAGCTAAACTCGTTCCGTACCCATATAAATATGAGCACAGCCGCCGCCATACCTACAGCTAAACCCGTAATGTTAATAATACTTGTAGCCTTGTGATTGCGCAGGTTGCGCCATGCAATTTTAAAATAGTTTTTCATGTTTAGGGATTACACAGATTACATTTATGATTACACCGATTATAATAGCTAATCTTACCGATTTAAAAGGTCTTAATTCTAGTCTCTCAGCTCTTGATTCTCCTACTCTATTCGCTTCTCAAACTCTTCACCGGGTTAGCAACTGCTGCTTTTAAAGCATGATAGCTAATTGTTACAATAGCTGTTAGTACCGCAGCTATACCGGCAATGGCAAATATCCACCAGGATATAGTAATGCGATAGGCAAAGTTCTGCAACCAGCTATTCATGGCCCACCATGCTACTGGCGAGGCCAATATTACCGATAACACTATCAGCTTTATAAAATCCATAGATAGTAATGATGCTATGGTAGTTAAGCTGGCGCCCAGTACTTTACGGATTCCTATCTCTTTAGTACGCTGCTCGATAGTAAACGCGGTAAGGCCAAACAGCCCCATTGTTGCCAGCACTATGGTGATGAAAGTAAATATGCTGAAGATAGACGACAGGCGATCCTCGGCTTTGTATTGCTCATTAAAAGCCTCATCCATAAACGAGTAGCTGAACGGGGTATCTCTATCGTACTTTTTATACAGCCCCTGCATGGCGCTTATAATGGTAGGCAAATTGGTATGCGGTTTAATTTTCACAAAAATATTGCAACCCGCCTTACTCCAGTATTTAGTGGTATCGGCAGCTATGAACAAGCTAAGCGGTTGTATGGCCGATTGCATCGAACTGAAGTTAAAGTTCTTCAGCACCCCGGTGATTTCGGCTTTCTCGGTACCCATATCTATGAAACTGCCAACAGGGTTTGCTTTTAAGTGCAGTTTATCAATGGCTTCTTCATTGATCACCACTTTATTCGTACCAGCAAGCAGCTTGTCCGGTTGCGGCGCATACTTCCATCTTAAATTCAGGGTTTTGATGTAGTTATCGTCTACCGAAAGAGCCGATAATGCGACGGCTTCATCCGGCGTTTTGCCGTTAACAAAATACATATCGTACCCTTTAAACATGGCATAATGCGATGTTGCTGTACCTGCAACGCCAGCCAGTGATTGTACATCCTGCTTAAAGGCAGGGTAATTAGTGCCAAAGCTGCTTGTTACGGGGATCATTACAATATTATCCCTATCCATACCGGTATCGGCATGCCTGAAATAGTAGAGTTGCCTGTCGATAATAATACCGCAGATGATCAGCCCTACCGAAATAGCAAATTGCATGGTAGTGAATACTTTGCGCACGGCCGTCCCTCCGCTTTGCTTGCTCATTTTGCCTTTAAGCGTAACCACCGGTTTAAACGCCGAAAGCACCAGTGAAGGATAACTGCCGGCTATTAAGACAGTTAACACGAACAGCGCAATAAAAAGCCCCAGCACTACCGGACTATGTAAGAAAGTATTATCAATTTTTAACTGCAACACATTGGTAAACCATGGCTTAAATGCATAGCACAGCACATACCCCAGCACAAAGGACATCAGCGTAAAAATCCCAGACTCCACGTAGAACTGCGTGGCAATAGTTTTACGGCTCGCGCCGGATACTTTTCTCACCCCGACTTCTTTAGCACGTAACGTGGCGCGGGCGGTAGAAAGGCTCATGTAGTTAACCAATGCCAGCAGCAATATCAGTACAGCCACCAGCGGGAAGATCTTGAGGTATTTAGTGTTTGATGAATCGCCAAAATTGTTTTTCAGGTGCACATCGGCAATAGGGCCCGCAAAGTAAGTTTGCCCTTCAAGTTCTTTATCCTTTTTAACCATAGCGTTCAGGCCGCGTGTAAAGGAGGCGCTGTCTGCAGCGGTTTTTAATTGCAGGTAAACTTCAAACGAACCCGACTGCACCTGCTGAGAATTTGTATAATTTTTAGCCTCTTTCATGGCCGCCAGGCTTGTGCCGGAGGTTACAAAATTGTAGCTTATAGACGAGTTAGAAGGTGTATTCTCGGCTACACCGGTAACAAGGTAATTATAAGCGCTATCGGTTTTAATGGTGATATTTTTACCCACCGGGTCCTGAGTACCAAAATATTTTTGAGCCATATCCTTAGATATCACTACTGTAAACGGATTTGTAAGTACATTGGCGCTGTTGCCGGAGAGGAGTTTGAAAGAGTAAAAATTGAAGAAGTTAGCATCGGCAAAAAGCATCTTCTCTTCAGAGAATCTCTTATCCGGGGTTGCAGGGTTACTCACTACAAATGGCTTATAATATTTAAGCATTCGCATATAGCTTTCTACTTCGGGGCGGCGCTGTTTAATAATCGGCGCTGTGGCATAGCTCATGTAAGCCATATTCATGGTATTGCCGCCCATTTTTATCTGCCCCCGCAATCCGAAGATCCTATCGCTGTTCTTATGGAAACGATCGTAGCTCATCTCATGCGAAACATACATCATAATCATCATACAAACGGCCAGCCCAACAGCCAGACCGCTAATATTGATAAGGCTGTACAGCTTCTGCTTGATTAAGTTTCGCAACGCGATCTTGATATAGTTCTTTAACATAATATGAGGCTTTCACCGATTAATATTTATGATTGCACCGATTATAAAATAATGACTTCAGCAATAATTCAATCCGAAATTGACATCCGAAATAAATTACTCGCTTCTTAAACTCTTCACCGGGTTGGCCAGTGCGGCTTTCATGGTATTTAGGCTCACTACAATTAATGTAAGCAATAATATAAGCGCCCCTACCGCAGCAAACAGCCAGATACTGATGCTGATATGGTAAGTGTATTTCTGTAGCCAGCTGTTCATAAAGTACCAGGTTAACGGCACCGCTATCAGAAAGGCTATAGCAACCAGTTTTAAAAACTCGGTAGAGATCAGCATTAACAATTGCTGAACTGATGCACCCAAAACCTTGCGTACACCAATCTCACGGAAGCGCTTTTCGATAGTAAAGGATGCCAGGCCGGCAAGGCCGATACAGCAGATAAAGATGGCCAGCCCTGCAAATATGTTGGTAATGCGGCTGATGAGCTCTTCTGTTACGAACTTTTTGCCAAACTCCTGATCTACAAACTGGTACTCGAACAGGTTTTGCGGGTTATATTTTTTAAAGATGGTTTCCATGGCTGCGATACCAGCCTGTGGTTTGGTGCCATCTTTAAGCCGCACACTTACCATGCTGGATCCGTTGGGGTTATAGTATACCATCAGCGGTTCAACGGGGTCATAAGGCGAAGCCATTACAATATTATCCAATACGCCAACCACGGTATATTTACGGCCATAGTTCATTTCCATGCCAATAGGGTTCTTTAATTTCATGGCGGTTACGGCAGCTTTGTTCAACAGCATTACAGCTGAGTCGCCGGGTACCGCGTTAAAATCACGACCCTGAATTACCTTTATCCCCATTGTTTTAGTAAAATCAACATCAGTTGCAATACCGGAGAAAATGATATCGCCGTTTGCTGCTTTGCCTTCATAATCGGGCGAGCCCGATTTCCACCAGATCTCGGTAATGGGTGATGAAGAACGGGTGGTAGCGCTTACTAGCCCTGTGTTCAGCAGATCCTGCTTAATGGTCGCAAAGTTTTTATCGATATCGCCGGATGACGGCACCATAATAAGGTTGTTTGGATTGTAGCCTATGTTCCTGTCCTTTATATGCTGTATTTGCTGGTAAACAATAATAGTAGCCGAAATAAGCAGTATCGACATTACAAATTGCCCAACAACTAATATCCGCCTTGGCAATACCGCGCTTTTACCCGCCGCAAAGGTGCCCTTCAACACCTTAACAGGATTGAATGACGACAGGTACAATGCCGGGTAACTGCCCGCAACCACACCCGTAAACAGAATTATGACCAGCGCACCTATCATAAAGAATGGCTCAAAAATACTCAGGTGCAAGGTTTTGCTCACCATGGTATTAAATAACGGCAGCAACAAATACACAAACCCTATAGAGAATACGAACGCTATAAGCGCCAGTATAATAGATTCAAAAAAGAATTGGGTGATCAACTGCTTTTTACCCGACCCTAATGTTTTACGGATGCCTACCTCCTTGGCGCGTTTTTCTGAACGGGCGGTGCTCAGGTTCATGAAATTCACACAGGCAATGAGTAAAATAATTACAGCAATAACCGTGAATAAACGCACATACTCAATCATCCCGCCTACGTTCTTGCCATCCTTAAACTCGCTGTATAAATGCCATTTATTCATTGGAAAAGTGTAGTAAGTACTGATCTTATCCTTCGGTGAATGATCGTGCTTTATCTTATCTACATACTTGTCTACCGCGGCCATATTAGCGCCCGGCGTGGTTTGGATATACACACTGTGCGACGAATTATTCCACTCGTTCATACGGTTTTTAATATATTCCGACGAGTAATCAAACGGCGCAATAAAATCAAACTTAAACGTGGAATTACCCGGAGGATCGGCCACCACAGCGCTGATGTTATAGTTCAGCTGGTTATCAATCTTAACTGTTTTGTTAATGGGATCTGTGTTACCAAAAAATGATTTGGCCGCAGATTCGGTTATCACAATGGATTTAGGATCTTTAAGCGCATTGGCAGCGTTGCCCTTCACAAACTTCCAGGAGAAGATGTTAAAGAACTGGTCGCTCACCTGGTACATATCCTTTTTAAGCTTGGTATTACCAACCTCCACCAAATGCGATTCCTGATGCGTGGTAACTACCGTTCTTAGCACCTGCGGGTTGCCCCCTCCAGCCCTTTGGCCAAAGGCAGCGCCATGTTTGGGTCGGTAAAAATGGTGTTCTTAAAATCACGGGTGGCCATTACCTGGTAAATGTTATCGTGCTCCTTATGAAACTTATCAAAGGAGATCTCATCCTTCACCCACAAAAAGATGAAGATGGTACACGTCATCCCGATGGTTAAACCAAGGATGTTGGTGATAGAGAAGCCCTTATTCCTGATAAGGTTCCTCCATGCGATTTTAAAATAGTTCTTTATCATTGACCGCTGATTTTAAAGATTATTTTGATTCCGTTGATTACTATAATTTCATTACGCTGTTTTCAAAGTGATTTCACCGATTCTATTCTATTTTGATATTTACCCTATTGCTCATGTTCCAAATCCGAAATCGAAATTCCGAAATCCGAAATCAACCTCACTCTCCTGTTTTTAAACTCTTAACCGGGTTGGCCACTGCCGCTTTTACAGACTGGATGCTGATAGTAGCCAGCGCTACAAATGTTGCTCCGCAGCCTGCCAGCAGGAATACGCCGTAGGTAATAGTAGTTTTGTAGGCAAAATCCTGCAGCCAGCCATTCATGGCGTACCAGGCTATTGGCATAGCTATAACAATGGCTATTATAATGAGTACCATAAACTCTGTAGCCAGCAAGCCGATGATACGTGCCACACTTGCGCCCAGCACTTTACGGATGCCTATCTCCCTTGTTTTTACCTGCGCCGAATAAGTGGCCAGGCCGAATAAGCCCAAACAAGAAATGATAACCGCTATGCCCGAGAAGATATTAAAGAGCGAACCTGTACGCTGGTCGTTCTCGTACAGTTTATTAAAGCTGTCATCCAAAAAGGTGTAGTTGAAGGGTATATCATTGTTGTACTGTTTCCAAAGCGACTGTGTGGCGGCAATAGCTTTTTGGGCATCTTTGCCGGTGGTTTTAATGTAAATACGCCAGCAATACTCCGGCTTGTATTGAAACACCACAGGTTCTATTTTTTTATGCATGGTGGTGAAATGAAAATCCTTTACTACACCAATAATAGTCCCGTTGATGGTTTGTACACGCAGGCGCTTACCTACCGGGTCTTTCAACCCCATTTCCTTAACCGCAGTTTCGTTGATCAGAAAATGCGCAGAATCTGCAACCGAACCTGTAAAGTTAGCGCCCTCCGTGATTTTCATCTTAAAGAAACTCAGCAGATCTTTATCCGCGTGGATCTGGTTAAACCACATGTTGGAGTTGGCGGGTTTGCCATCCCAGTCATTATCACCTGTAGAATTGCCATCAGTGATAATATCTCTGCCAGCACGTGTAACTGCTATTACTCCGGTATTCTTCAGCAGTTCGTTCTTTACAACATCAAAGTGCTGCTGCATATCGTTACGCATGCCGAACGAGAAAATGTTCTCTTTATCGTACCCAAGGTTTTTATCACGGATGTACCTGATCTGGTTCCCGATGATGAGCGTACCGATAATCAGCACAACCGATACCGTAAACTGCAGCACAACCAATATGCGCCTAAATGCCACATTGCCAATCCCTATGGAGATCTTCCCTTTCAGCGCTTTTAACGGTTCAAAGGATGAAAGTAACAGCGCAGGGTAAATGCTGGATGCTGTAAGCGTACCGGCAAGCGTTACCAAAATACACAGCCACATATTAGTATTAGATAAACTGAATGCGATCTGCTTACCCGAAAACTGGTTATAATAAGGCAGCAATACAATCATCAGCGCAACGGCTAATACAGCGGCTATGGTGAACAACAGGGTTGTTTCTATTATAAATTGCATAAACAGCTGGAATTTATTAGCGCCAATTATTTTGCGCATGCTTACCTCTTTGGCGCGTAGCATACTGCGCGCGGTAGAAAGGTTTACATAATTAATACAAGCGATTACCAGGATTAGTAAGGCCACAATTCCAAAAGTTCTTACCGTTTCTATACCGCCATTAGTGCCATCAGCTTTATAAAGATGCATTTTAAGCAGGGGTTGCGCCAGGTAGGGCACCGGGGCATCTTCGGGTTTATTGCGCTCGTGAATTGCACGGAGTTTCTTTTCTATGGATGATATGTTAGCCCCATCTTTAAGTAACAGATAGGTTTGGTAACTAAACCTCGACCAATCGGCATCCATAGATGGCACTATTGTTTTACCATCGTAACTTGTTTTGCCAGTTACGTAAGCCAAATCGTTAAGACGTTTCAAGGGCAACAATACGTTATATTTTACGCTGGAGTTAGCCGGATAATCCTTAATAACGCCGGTAACTTTTAACAGCTCGTTCTGTCCTATCATTACTACCTTACCTATCGGGTCCTCGTTACCAAAATATTTTTTGGCGGTTGATTTGGTGATTACCAGCGAATTGTTATCCGGGAAAGGGTTTTGTTTATCACCTTCTATCAAGTTAAAATCAAAAAAACTGAAGTACGAGGGATCGGTAAACGCAAAATCGGTTTCTACAAAAACCTTGTCTTTATATTTAAACGGTGCATTGCCAATACCACTTATCCTTACAGCATCTTTCACCTCGGGCAATTCGTTTTTAGCGAAAGTGGCTACCGGTGCAATAATATTCATAAAAATCTGCTGACTGATACCTGTACCGCCAACAATGCCTATCCTGTAAATATTATCGGCCTTATTATTAAACTTATCAAAGCTCAGTTCATCCTGCACCCAAAGCAGCATAAACAAACCCACAACCAAACCCACGGTAAGGCCGGCCACGTTAATAGACGCGTAAAATTTATTACCTGATATACTACGCCATGCTGTTTTTAAATAGTTCCTTATCATTGTCTCTTAGTATTACACCGATGTTTTGATTTCACCGGTTTGATTTTCTGATTCCTTCTTGTCTCTTGGTTCTTATCTCTTGATTCTCAAGATCACCTACTCATTCTTCAAACTCTTAACCGGGTTTGCCAGCGCTGCTTTAATGGATTGAAAGCTTACCGTTACCACTGCTATTACAATAGCTGTTAACCCGGCAGCGGCAATTATCCACCATTGTATATTAATGCAATAGGCAAAATCCTGTAACCACAAGTGCATTACATACCAAGCCAAAGGCGAGAATATGGTTATGGAGATGATAACAAGCTTTACAAAATCTTTGGAAAGCATGCTCACTATAGCAGTTACATTTGCTCCCAAAACTTTGCGAATACCGATCTCTTTGGTACGCTGTTCTGCTGCGTATGCCGCAAGCCCAAACAAGCCCAGGCAGGCAATAACAATAGCCAGCGTTGTAAATATGATGAAGATGGTGCCGATACGCTGCTCGGAACGGTAGGACGCATCAAAATCCTGATCCATAAAGCTGTAGTTCATTTGCACGGGTGAAAACGATGCCCATTTGGCTTTTACCTGCGCCATAAGCGCTGGCAGGTTTGAGGCGTTAACCCGCAGACTTATCGCCCCGTTGTTTTTACCTAACCGGATGATCAATGGTTCTATTTTATCGTGCATCGAGCTGAAGTGGAAATCCTTCACCACTCCTATGATCTGATATTTTACGGTGTTGGAGAGCTCTGTTTTGCCACCTAATGATTTGTAGATAGTTTCATTCAAAGGATCGGTGTAGCCAAGGAATTTAGCGGCCGACTCATTGATAATTACTGCCGATGAATCGGTACTCATGTCTTTAGAGAAATTACGCCCGGCAGCCATTTTCATATCCATTGTGGGGATCCAGTCGGCATCAACCTCCCAACTTTGCGGGAAAATAGAGCTCCTCTGATCCAGTGTGGCATCCTTAAAATAGATAGAGGTACTCCTGTTACCAGATACCGGCAGAAAATCGGTCATGCTAACATTGGCAACGCCCTGCAATTGCTTTAGCTCCTCTTTAAACGATGCGGTAGCTTTATCCAGTTCATAAGCATTCCTGATAACCAGCACCTGGTTACGGTTAAAGCCCATATTGGTAGTTTGGATGTAGTTTAGCTGATTGTTGATAACCAGGGTGCCGATGATGAGAAACACAGATACCCCAAATTGAAAAACTACCAAAAAACTGCGCAAACCGCCGCCTTTAAACCCGGCAGATAGTTTCCCCTTTAACACCTCTATCGGTTGAAAAGCCGACAGGAAGAACGCCGGGTATGAACCTGCAAGCGAACCAACAACCACAACAATCAGCAGCGATGCCGGCAATAGCCACACCAGAGTTTGGGCTGTAATTATAAGCTCTTTCCCTGCCAGCTGGTTGAAAAATGGCAGCAATGCAACGGCAGCAAATAATGCAATAAGCGTTGCAAAAAAGGTGATCATTATCGACTCGGACAGGAACTGCGCTATTAAATACTTGCGCGGCGAACCGAGTACTTTGCGTACCCCTACTTCCCTTGCCCTGTTTGAAGAACGCGCGGTGCTCAGGTTCATGAAATTTACACAGGCGATAAGCAGGATAAATATGGCAATGGCAGAAAAGATGTAAACGTATTGTGTAGTACCATTTGCACCAAGCTCGCCGGTGCGGTGCGAGGTTAAATGGATATCTTTTAGCGGCGTTAAATTCAGGCGGAAGTAACTGCCGCTTTTTTCGAAGGCGTCGTAACTTAAGCCTATTTCGCTTTTCATCTGGTCGCCGCTGAATTTTTGAAGCAACGCCGGGAAACCTGCTTCTAATTTTTTAGCATCATTCGCGTTTTTCAGCAGCACATAGGTATTGTAATCGCTCCGTAACCATGCATTAGAACGGCTATCGGCATACGTGGCCATCGAGATGAAAAAATCAAAATTAAAGTGCGAATTAACGGGGATATCTTTAATAACACCTGTCACTTTAAAGCTTTGGTTATCATTAAAGGTCATTAGTTTACCTACCGCATCGGCATTACCAAAATATTTTTTGGCCGTGCTTTGTGTTATCACTACAGCATTTGGCCCGGCAAGCGCGGTTTTGGCATCACCGAAGGTCATGGGCAAGGTAAAAACATTAAATATCGACGGATCAGCAAAGGCTACCCTGTATTCCATCACGTTCACATCGCCTTTTTTTACGTGTGCATTGTAAGCGTTCTTAATCCGCACAGCATCTTCCACGTAGGGGTATTCGGCAATTAGTGTTTTTGCCAGCGGAGCCATAGCCACAGCGTATTGTTTGTTATTATCGCCCAGTTTCAGATCTTCGTTTACACGGAAGATGCGTGCCTGCTTGGTGTTATATTTATCGTAACTTAATTCATCTGCTACATAAAAAATAATAAGCAGGCATGTAGCCAGGCCCATGGCCAGCCCCAGTATATTTATAGCCGTAAAGCCCTTGTTTTTCAAGAGGCTACGGAAGGCCGTTTTTATGTAGTTTCTGAACATTGTATTTATGATTGTACCGATGCAATTTTCTGGATTACACTGGTTGGTTTATTCTATCTCTGGTTTCTGATTATTTGCTATACAAGCTTCTATTCAGATATTTTTTCACGTTAGCGGCTAACGTTATTTATTAAATACTTTTAACACAAGCAACAAAAATCCGTATATTAAATTACAGATTTTCAATATTTTACGGCGCTTATCATTGCCAAAAAACAGGCAATCTCTAGCCGGCCCTCCGCCAAAACATTGGCAGAGGGAAAAGCCGGAGGCACACTTAACTATATATTAATTCAAAAAGGCTTAACCAAAAGGTTATTATACCATGATGTTTTCCATCACGGTTTGTCCATCCAGCAGGCGGATGATGCGGTGGCTGTAACGGGCATCGTGTTCAGAGTGCGTAACCATTATAATTGTGGTTCCCTGCTCGTTCAGGTCGGTAAGCAGTTCCATTACATCGTTACCATTGCTGCTATCCAGGTTACCTGTAGGCTCATCCGCAAGAATAAGTTTGGGTTTATTTACAACCGCACGTGCAATAGCCACACGCTGCTGCTGACCACCCGATAACTGCTGCGGATAGTGGTTACGGCGGTGCATGATCTGCATTTTATCAAGCACTTCTTCTACCCTTTTTACACGGTCGGCACTGCTTACACCAGTATATATTAACGGAAGCTCAACGTTTTCAAACACGGTAAGCTCATCAATTAAGTTAAAGCTCTGGAATACGAAACCAATGTTATGCTTGCGCAGATCGGCACGTTTACGCTCGTTAAAATGAGCAATCTCTGTTCCGTTGAATACATAGCTGCCGTTATCCGGGTCATCCAGCATACCTAAAATGTTTAGCAATGTAGATTTACCACAACCAGACGGGCCCATTATGGCCACAAACTCGCCGGTGTTAACTTCCATCGACAGCTTGTTTAACGCGATGGTTTCTACCTCTTCTGTGCGGTAAAATTTCTCAAGATTTGTAATTTTTATCATTTGGCCTCCTTAAACCCTCCCGCCGCTAAAGCGGGAGGACTATTTTGATTTAATTGTGATTTATATTTTTTTGTTTAGTGATTGTCTCTGTCTTTTACCTCTTACGCATCCTTCTTTCAGGAAACCGGGTGTTCTATTTCTTCAGCACCAGCTCCTGTATATCCCCGTAATTTTCGTAGCTGGATGTGATAACCTTATCGCCCGGTTTTAAGCCCGATGCCAGTTCGTAATAATCAGGGCTTTGCCTGTTTATCTGGATATCTACCTTGTACGCTGTTTTACCGTCTTCGCTTACTTTAAAGATCCAGTTACCGCCCGTTTGCTGGTAAAAACCACCTTTAGGTAATAACAAAGCCGAGGTTGTTTGCGCGCTCAGGTTCAGGTGGATCTGTAAGGTTTGCCCTTTACGGATGCCTTTAGGCACTTCCTTCACAAACTGCATATCTACCTGGAAACGGCCATTGGTAACCTGCGTAAATACCTTTTTAATTACTACCGCATAGTTCTTATCGGCAAATGTAAAATCGCCCATTAAACCGGTGTAAATTCTTGATAAATAATGTTCTTCCACATCAACCCTAACTTTAAAGCCACTTTGCGCGTCTATCTGGCCCAGGTGTTCACCTTTATTTTTGCTTTGGCCAACTTCGGCATCCATTGAGGTAAGCTGCCCGTCTATAGGCGAGCGAACGGTAAGATCGGCAACCTTTTTACGCATCAGCAACAAGGTGCTCTTCATGTGTGCATATTGCTCCTGTGCCTGCTGTGCTTCCTGCTTGGTTAAGGTGGTATCCTGCTTTAAGATCTGGGTAGTTAACCTTTTACGGCGTAACTGGTAGTTGTAAGTATTCTCAGCAGATTGAAACTCCTGTAAACCGATAGCTTTCTGATCATATAATTTTTTATCCAGTTTGTAGATGCGTTCTGCTTCTTTAAAAGCGTTATCTACATCAGCCATCTGGTTAAGTTTGGTAATGGTATTTTGCTGCGCGCTGTTATGCGAAATCTGCATTTGCGTTTGTGCGGCGTACACAGCAGTTTCCTGGTTGGCCAGGTTCAGCTCAAGGTCGGTGTTAGATAGTTTGATGATCGGGTCGCCTTTTTTAAGGTCGGCACCATCTTCAACATACTTCTCTTCTACACGCCCGCCTTCCACAGCATCCAGGTAAATAGTAGTAAGCGGCATTACAACACCGTTAACAGGGATAAACTCCTGAAACGGGCCTTTTTTAATTTCGCTTATTGTAATACGTTCGGTATCTACATTCAATTTGCTTTTGCCCGAGGTGAAAAACACGCTCCCGGCAACCAATACTACTACGCCCGTAACACCGGCTATGGTCATCAGCCGTTTGGTACTCCATGTCTTTTTTTCTATTACTCTGTCCACTGTATTTCTAAATATTTGGTAGATAGATACAAAAACACATGCCACAAATTAAATAACTGTATTTCAAGACATTAAAGCCATTTAGCAATAATACACCGTACGCTATTGTTACAGCATGTGTTCGGTATTGATACAATGCAAAAAACACTTAATAGTTGTTGCTTCGCAGTTCACGGCTGATTTACAATTTAATAGCTATTATAGTATAAATGGTATGATATTTAACATTCAATTCTTAATTTGCGGAGAAGTTTTGCCTATTAAAAGATCTGTAAAAAGTTAACCATGCACTATTATGGCGCAATACGGTTTTCCTGTTATGATCTATTAAACCATTCACTAAAGATAAATGATACTTAAGAAAGCTACCGTTTTAATTGTTGACGACGACCCCGATGTACTTACAGCCGTTAAGTTATTGCTTAAAACAGAAACACAGGAGATAATTACCGAAAAGAATCCCGAAAACCTTAACTGGCTGCTACAGCGTAATCAGGTAGACCTTGTACTGCTTGATATGAACTTTAATAGTGCCATAAATACGGGTAACGAAGGCATTTACTGGCTGCGTAAGATAAAGGAATGGAAACCCAACGTGTGTGTTATTATGATAACCGCCTATGGCGATATCGACCTGGCTGTGCGTTCTCTTAAAGAAGGGGCTAACGACTTTGTGGTAAAACCATGGCACAACGAACGCCTGATAGAAACCATTAAAGATCTGCTGGATAAAAAAGAAGGCACCAGCAAAGTAAATAAGCCATCGTCAAAAAGCGGGGGTGCGGGTACATCCATACTGGGCGAATCGGAGGTGATGGAGGATATCTTTCATAAAGTGAATAAGATAGCCCCTACTGATGCCAATATATTGATACTGGGCGAGAATGGCACCGGTAAAGATCTGATGGCGAAAGCCATACATGAACGCTCGCTACGTGCTGAGAAACCTTTTATAAAGGTGGATGTAGGCGCATTAACCGATAGCTTATTTGAAAGTGAACTGTTCGGCCACAAAAAAGGTGCTTATACCGATGCCCGTGAAGACCGTATGGGCCGTTTTGAGGAAGCCGAAGGCGGCACCTTGTTTTTAGATGAGATTGGTAATATCAGCCTGCAGCAGCAAGCCAAGCTATTAACCATTCTGCAAAACAGGCAGGTAACGCGTTTGGGTACCAATAAAGCGATTGATATCAATATCCGCCTCATTTGTGCTACCAACGTCCCCCTGAGCGAACTGGCTAACGAGAACAAGTTCCGTAAGGATTTGATCTATCGGATCAACACGGTGGAGATCAACATGCCGCCGTTGCGCCGGCGTAACGAAGATATTGTGATACTGGCCCGCCATTTTGCCAAGCTTTACGCAAGTAAATACCTTAAGCCAAGTATGGATTTTGATAACGCGGCGTTAAACAAACTAAAAAGCTACAACTTCCCGGGTAATGTGCGCGAATTGCAATACACTATTGAACGCGCCGTAATTATGGCCGACGACCACATCCTGCGGCCGGATGATCTGATCTTCTCTATTTTAGAAACCCCTGGCGAAACGATTGTTGAGGACGACAGCAACATCCCGCTGAGTGCTATGGAGAAAAATGCCATTCTGCGTGTAATTGAGAAACATAACGGCAACATCACCCGCGCCGCAAAAGAACTGGGGCTTACCCGTACCGCACTGTACCGCAGACTAAGCAAGTATGACATTTAACCGTTACGAATGGCGGCTACTGCTGCGTGTTTTATTGCTTTTTGTTGCCATAACGGCTACCTCTTTGGTAGTGGTTAATGGCAGCGGCATGTGGCTTTACAGTGTAATAACCGTTCCGCTGGTGATATATTCCGTATTGGATCTGATCCGTTTTCAGCGTAAGGCGCAGGATGAGGTGAACCAGTTTGTGGAGAGTATCCACTACCGCGATTTTAGCAGGCACTTTGATGTACGCCGTGCGCCAAACGAGTTAAAACCATTGCGAAAAGGTTTCAATGAGATCAACACTACGTTTAAACTGATCAGTCGCGAACGCGAAACGCAGTACCATTACCTGCAAAAGATATTGGAACTGGTAGATACAGGTCTGCTCTCTTACGAACAGGAAACCGGCGAAACCGGCTGGATTAACGAAGCATTTAAAAATCTGATAGGCGTCCCTTATTTAAAAACCGTCCACTCTCTCGAGAAACGAGAGCCGGCTTTATACGCCGATATCATCAAGCTTAAACCCGGCGAGGCAAACGTATTAAGCATCACCCGCAACCAGCAGCAGGTTAAGATGTTGGTAACCGCCAGTATTATGCGCAGCGACGAAAAGCTGTACAAACTGGTGGCCTTCCAGAACGTAAGCGAGGCTTTGGACGAAACAGAATCAAAGGCATGGTCGAAGCTGTTGAACGTAATGACGCATGAAATCATGAACTCGGTTGCCCCTATTTCTTCGCTGGCAGATACCTTAAAGAATCGTCTGCAAAGCCCCGAGATCATCGGTTCGGTAGATAGTTCCGACCTGGAGGATATCGAATTGGGTATTGATACTATTAAACGCCGCAGCGAGGGACTGCTTAAGTTTACCGAAAGTTACCGCAGCCTTAACAAAATCACCAAGCTTGATCTGGACAAGATACTGGTACGCAATATGTTTGAGAATCTCAACAGCCTGATGCGCCCAACCTTAGAGAAAAAGAACATCGAGCTGGAGATCATCCTTCGCGACCCGGCATTAGCCATTGAGGCGGATATCAACCTGATAGACCAGGTAATGATTAACCTGCTTGTAAACGCCATAGAAGCCGTAAAAGACAAACCCGAACCACGCATAACACTATCGGCAGAAGTAAAAAACAATAAAGCGCTGGTAAAAATTATGGATAACGGCCTTGGCATGCCACCAGAGCTGTTAGATAAGATCTTTATCCCCTTCTTTAGTACCCGCAAAACCGGCAGCGGCATCGGCTTAAGTCTGTGCAAGCAAATTATGCTGCTGCATAAAGGGAATATACAGGTGCAATCTACAGAAGGAAAAGGCGCTACTTTTATTTTGCAGTTTAGTAATTGAGCGACTTAAAAGGGGCGTACATGAATGGCTGATTGTGATTTTAAAAGCGCCTTTTTTATTCGATTTGAAACGATCTTAATTTCGAAGGCTAAAAGTGCAAAGTAAAGCCCTAAAAAGATTGCAGCCGACAATAGCCCACCAATTTCCGTATTGCCTGACAAAATACCTGCAAACGCTATAAGAAAACCAAACGTAAACAAAATAAATACAGTTGCTGAAACTACGCTCAACCGTAATTGATAGTAACAATCTTCTCCATCAAGAGGAAGCTTGATAACAAGTTTTGGAAGAAACCTTTCAACCGAAGTTCTTAGCCTTGTAAATGTTAAAGCCGATTTTCCAATATATCCTAAAAATAGCTTATCGCTGCCAATATCTGTAATAGCCGAACTGAAATCTAAAGGGAAGGTTCTTTTGAGCGAAACTTTTCTAAGAGCAGCCTCTGCTTCGCTGCGTGTATAATTTTCAAGATGTACTTTTTTGAAGTAGGGCATTATAGTAAGTATGAAATATGATTAGGCAGACTAATATACAATTTCAACTTCTCTCTGCCAATTTGTCGTCATCCCCTACTTTGGAACGGCCCTTGTTAATCACCTGCTGTAAACTATACAGTAAATTCTAAACACATACTACAATGCAAGAAAAAGGAACTATTTCGATCCATACCGAAAACATTTTCCCTATAATCAAGAAGTTTTTATACTCTGATAACGAGATTTTCCTGCGCGAGCTGGTTTCTAACGCGGTTGATGCTACGCAAAAAATTAAACGCTTAGCGTCATTAGGTCAGTATAACGGCGAACTGGGCAACCTGCGTGTTGAAGTGGCTTTTGATGCAGAAAAAAAGACCATAACCATTTCTGATAACGGTTTGGGGATGACGGCTGATGAAATTAAAAAATACATCAACCAGATAGCTTTCTCCGGCGCTACCGAGTTTATGGAGAAATTTAAAGAAGCCAAAGATGCTAACGAGATCATCGGCCGTTTCGGTTTGGGTTTCTACTCGGCATTTATGGTTGCCGACCGTGTTGAAATTGAAACCTTAAGCTACCAGGATGGCTCTGAGCCAGCACACTGGACCTGCGATGGCAGCACCGAGTTTGAAATAAGCGAAGGCAGCCTGGCCGAGCGCGGTACCGAGATCACCCTGCACATTAACGCCGAATCTGAAGAATTTCTGAGCCAGCACCGCCTGCAGGAGATCCTGGATAAATATGCTAAATTCTTACCTGTGCCTATCAAATTTGGTACTACCACACAAGAGGAAGAAGATGGTGTTGACGAAGAAGGCAAAACCAAATACAAATCTGTTGAAACCGACAATATCATTAACGATACCACCCCTATCTGGACAAAATCGCCAAATGAACTGAAGGACGAGGATTACCTTAAATTTTACAAAGAACTTTACCCATACAGCGAAGACCCATTGTTCTGGATCCACCTGAATGTAGATTATCCGTTTAACCTTACCGGTGTTTTATACTTTCCTAAGGTGAAGAACGATTTTGAGATCTCTAAAAACAAGATCAAATTATTCAGCCGCCAGGTATTTATTACAGACGAGGTTAAGGATATTGTTCCGGAATTTCTGATGTTGCTGCATGGCGTTATCGATTCACCCGATATCCCGCTGAACGTAAGCCGCAGTTTCCTGCAAGCAGATAGCAACGTTAAAAAGATCAACAGCTACATCACCAAAAAAGTGGCTGATAAACTGTCGGACTTGTTTAAAGCCGACCGTAAAGCGTACGAAGAAAAATGGAGCGACATCGGCCTGTTTGTAAAATACGGCATGATCAGCGAAGACAAATTCTACGATAAGGCTAAAGATTTTGTTTTGGTAACCAACACCAAAAAAGAGAACTTCACCTTGCCGGAGTACAAAGATAAAGTTGAAGCTACCCAAACTGATAAAGACGGGCAGTTAGTTTACATCTACACTAATGATCCGGAGAAACAGGATGCGTTCATCCAGTCGGCCGGTAAAAAAGGTTACGATGTATTGGTGATGAACTCTCCTATCGATAATCACTTCATCAGTCAGTTAGAGCAGAAATTAGAAAAAACATCTTTAAAACGTGTTGATGCTGATGTTGCTGATAAACTGATCAAGAAAGATGATGCACCAGAGCATGTGTTAACCGAAGAGCAGTCAAGCAAAATAAAAGAGATCTTCGATAAAGCCATCAATAAACCGGCTTATAAAGTGGAGCTGGAAAGCTTAAGCCCTGATGAATTACCGGTTACCGTTACTTTAGATGAGTTTATGCGCCGCATGAAAGATATGGCTGCCATGGGCGGCGGTATGGGTTTCTACGGCAATATGCCGGATAACTATAAGGTTACTGTAAACGGAAACCACAAGCTCATTAGCAAAATTTTAGCTGATGATAACGCCGATGCACAGGCACAACTTGCTAAACAAGCCTTCGACCTGGCACTGCTTTCACAAGGTTTGTTAACCGGCCCGGAATTAACCGAGTTTGTTAACCGAAGCGTGAGTTTGATTTAAGATTTTAGAATTACGATTTCGGATTTTATTCTGAGCGTTCATATTAAGCCATTCTGCTATGCAGGGTGGCTTTTTTATTGGCTGTTGTTTTCTTGCTTTCCGCTTTTAACTTTAAATTTATTTCACGCCGGTTTATGGAATCTGGCCCTGTCCTGCATCTTAAGTGTAAATACTAATGATGAAAAAGCCTACCTTACATATACCGTTACCGGTGCCTTAGTTATTTGTAATGATATATTGCATGTGACGGTGGCATGATTTTTAAACCAATAACTATGCATACTGTCTGATACTAAAACAACGTTAGCTATTAATACAACATATTAAAAATGAAAACTTTATTCAAAATATTATTTGTGCTGTTTATTATATCATCGGCCGCACAAAGTGGTGTGGCACAAAGCACAAAAAGCGAAAAGAAAGCGGCAAAAGAAGCTGCGATAAAAGAACTGGTGAACTCTAAAAACTTTATCTTTAAAGCAAATTACATGTACCCTTTGGGTGGCGGACAAATTTACCTCACAACCGATTATGACCTGGCTGTAGGCAAAGATACGCTGGCGGCATTTTTACCATACTACGGTGTGGCCTATTCTGGTGTAGGTTACAACAACAGTGATGATAATGGCATTAAATTCACCTCCACCAAATTTGATTATGTTACTGAGGAAAACAAAAAGGGTAACTGGCGCATTAATATAAAACCAAAGGATACACGTACCACCAATCAGATGGTATTAACCATTGAGGCCAATGGCAATGCAAATTTATCGGTAATAAGCTATAACCGGCAGAGCATAAGCTTTAACGGCATTATAAAAGAGAAACCCAAAGCAAATAACAATGCTAAAAATTAATATACCGAGAGGCTCGGCACTTATATCACAGGAGATGTTTCAGGAATACAATATTCCGCTACCGCCAAATGGTACAGATACCGAAATAAATGAGGATGTTATCCTGCTGTTTGATGATGAACAACAAGCCGTAACCTACCTTGATCTGCTGGAAGATAATGCCGACGAGGTAGACGATGAATCTCCGGAGAAAGATATCATGAACGTACTCATCACCGCCATTAGCGATGATGAGTTTGTACAGACGTTTTTAGATAACGACTAAACGTTTATATTTTTATTGATGAACGCGATACTGCTATTGATGCTTGCAAAGGCATCTTTAGGCATATCGTGCTCTACAAAAAAGTGCTGCATGCCGGCAATTTTTGCTGCCGCGAAGATGGGTTTAAAATCAATAGTGCCGCTGCCTACTGGGAGTATATTCTCACGGCTGGCATCCAGATCTTTTACATGCCACAGCGGGAAGCGGCCGGGGTGTTGTTTAAACATCGCCACTGGATCTTTCCCTGCTTTAATTGTCCAAGCCAGGTCGAGTTCCATTTTAAGAAGCATGGGGTCGGTTTCTGAAAGGAGCAGGTCGTATGGTATCTCGCCGCTATCTACCGCTTTAAATTCCATATCATGGTTATGGTAGGCAAACTGCAGCCCTGCCTTTTTTGCTGCAGCAGCGGTTTTATTCAATACTTCTATAGATGATTTAACTTCGGCCAGCGTACCTGTTGGTGTGTTGGCGCAAACCAGGTAGCTCACGCCGCCTTCCGCTGCTTCGTCTACCAACTGCTGCATATTGTCGCGTAAGTTTAACATGGGCGGGATAACCATCGGTTTGCCATCGGGTGTGGTTGGCATTTTGGCTCCTGCAGGCATTTTAAACGGAGCGCCCAGTACGTGGTGCGATTTCCATGCAAGGCCTTCTCCATTGGCCATTGCTTTAAACTCTTTGGGTTTCATGCCATAGTAGCCGCCCTTTTTGCTGAAAGCCGATTCTATCTCTTTGTATCCGGCCGCCGATATTTTGCTCAAGGTGTCTTTTACATCGGCATCCATCACATTAAAAAATGTAAATAACTGTACGCCAACGGGGTGCTTTGCCGTACCGCCTAAAATTGAAGCGGCTTTGCCTGATAAAGCCATCCCACCGAGCACAAGGGTGCCCGTGTTTTTTAAAAACTTACGCCTGTTTGAATTCATGATGATTGGTAATTTAGTTTACTTGGTAAGTAAATCTAAATCAATAAATTCACAATTTCAAATTTAATGTGTCATATAAACACATTAAATTAATACAAGGGATAAAAGAGAATAGAAATTTGCTATAAACAAAAAAAGCCTCCTGATTGCTCGGGAGGCCTTTTTAAATAAAATGTTATTTCTTATTTCACTGCGTCTATGATGGCTTTGAAAGCATCAGGATGATTCATTGCTAAATCAGCTAATACTTTACGGTTTAAACCGATCTCTTTAGCAGCTAATTTGCCAATTAATTGAGAGTAAGAAATTCCGTGCTGACGGGCACCAGCGTTAATACGTTGGATCCATAAAGCTCTGAATTCTCTTTTCTTGGTTTTACGGTCACGGTATGCGTATTGTAAACCTTTTTCTACTGTGTTTTTAGCAACGGTATAAACCTTGCTTCTTGAACCCCAATAACCTTTGGCGAGGTTCATGATCCTTTTCCGGCGTCTTCTCGACGCGACTGCGTTAACTGAACGTGGCATTTGTTTTTGTTTTTGGTAGTGAGTGATCCTTTCGGATGCTTTTGTACTCTAAAACCTGGTTAAAAAATTTGTTTAATTACTTTCCGATACAAAGCATACGTTTTACATTACCTAAGTCAGCTTTAGAAACTAAGCTTGTGTGACCAAGGTTACGCTTACGTTTTGTAGACATCTTGGTTAAGATGTGGCTTTTGTATGCGTTTTTACGTGCAATTTTACCGGTTCCAGTAAGCTTAAAGCGCTTTTTTGCACTGGAATTGGTTTTCATTTTTGGCATAACTCTCTATTTGTTTGTTTTTAGATATTCACGTTTCGCAACGCTTTATTTTCATCTGTACATTTGCTTTTCAGCGTCTGTACATCTATTAAGCTTCTTTCATATGCACATCGGCACATCTGAAATCAGCACATTAAATCTATTTTTTAAGCGCCTTAGGTGCCACGGTTAAAAACATCCGCTTTCCTTCCAGCTTTGGTAATTGTTCTACTTTACCAACTTCTTCTAACGCCTGTGCAAAACGTAATAATAAGATCTCGCCCTGTTCTTTGTAAACAATGGCTCGGCCTTTAAAGTGAACGTATGCTCTCACCTTTTCGCCGGCTTCTAAAAACTTGGTGGCATGCTTTAACTTAAAGTCAAAATCATGGTCATCAGTGTTCGGTCCGAAACGGATCTCCTTAATTACTGTTTGCTTGGCGTTACTTTTAATCTCTTTAAGCTTCTTCTTCTGCTCGTAAATAAACTTGTTATAGTCTGTTACTTTACAAACCGGCGGGTTAGCGTTCGGAGATATCTCAACCAGGTCAAGTTCCTGCTCCTGCGCTATAGCCAAAGCATCTCTTAACGAGAAAACTCCCTGCTCAACGTTGTCACCTACAAGGCGCACTTCCTGAGCCCTAATGAACTGATTGATATTATGTTCGGCTTCCTTTTTCTTAAATGGTAGCCTTGGTCCTCTGTTGAAAGGTTTGTTTAAAGCCAAGTTATACTGTTATTTCTTTAATTATTTGTTGTTTAAATTCCTCTATGCTCATGCTGCCTAAATCACCCTGACCGTGCTTGCGTACAGAAACCAGCTCTTCAGCAGCTTCTTTTTCGCCTACGATCAGCATATAAGGGATCTTTTTGACTTCAGCATCGCGTATTTTACGCCCTATCTTTTCATCCCTAAAGTCAATCAGCCCGCAAATATCGGAATCTTTTAACACATCAGAAAGTTTTTTTGCATAATCTTCATATTTTTCAGATATAGGCAGTATAATAAACTGCTCCGGCGATAACCAAAGCGGGAAATTACCTGCGCAATGCTCAATTAATACGGCTATAAAACGTTCCATCGATCCAAACGGTGCACGGTGGATCATCACCGGGCGGTGTTTTAAGTTATCGCTGCCGGTGTATTCCAGTTCAAAACGCTCGGGCAGGTTATAATCTACCTGTATAGTACCCAGTTGCCATTTACGGCCCAAGGCATCCTTCACCATAAAATCAAGCTTAGGGCCGTAAAATGCCGCTTCGCCATATTCTATAACTGTTTTTAAACCTTTTTCGTCGGCAGCCTCAATAATAGCCGATTCTGCCAGCGCCCAATTCTCATCAGTACCAATGTACTTGGTTTTATTTTCCGGATCACGCAGCGAAACCTGTGCGGTGTAGTTTTCAAAGCCTAAAGCCTTAAACACGTAAAGTACCAGGTCAATAACCTTTTTAAACTCGTCCTTCACCTGATCCGGGCGGCAAAATAAGTGGGCATCATCCTGAGTAAAGCCACGTACGCGGGTTAAGCCATGCAGTTCGCCGCTTTGCTCGTAACGGTATACAGTACCAAACTCTGCCAAACGAACCGGAAGGTCTTTGTATGAGCGTGGTTTTGTTTTATATATCTCGCAATGATGCGGGCAGTTCATCGGTTTTAAAAAGAACTCCTCCCCTTCCTGCGGGGTTTTTATCGGCTGGAAAGAATCTGCGCCATATTTTTCATAATGCCCAGAAGTTACATACAGGTTTTTATGACCGATATGCGGAGTAATTACCTGCTCATAACCGGCTTTAACCTGTGCTTTTTGTAAAAAGTTAGTCAGGCGTTCGCGCAGGGCGGTGCCTTTAGGCAACCACAACGGTAAACCCATGCCCACCTTTTCGCTAAAAGCAAACAGTTCCAGCTCTTTACCTAATTTACGGTGGTCGCGTTTTTTAGCTTCCTCTATCAGGTGCAGGTATTCGGTTAGTTCGCTTGCCTTAGGGAAAGTTACGCCATAGATACGGGTAAGCTGTTTACGGCTTTCATCACCGCGCCAGTATGCACCGGCAAGGCTCATCAGCTTGGCAGCTTTTATAAAACCTGTGTTGGGGATATGCGGCCCGCGGCACAAGTCGGTAAAGTTACCCTGTGTATAAAAAGTTATAGCACCATCAGGCAGGTCCTTAATCAGGTCCAGCTTGTACTCATCGTCTTTTTCAGTAAAATAGGCAATAGCATCTGCTTTGCTAACCGGTTTGCGGATATACTCGTTCTTGGCTTTAGCCAACTCGATCATCTTATCTTCGATCTTTTTAAAATCGTCTGATGAGAGGGTTTGGTCGCCAAAATCCACATCGTAATAAAAACCGGTTTCGATAGCCGGGCCAATACCAAACTTGGTACCCGGATACAAAGCCTCTAAAGCCTCGGCCAGCAAGTGTGCTGATGAGTGCCAGTAGGTTGATTTACCTTTGGCATCGTTCCAGGTTAATAATTTTACGGCCGAATCTTCTTCAATAGGGCGGCTTGCATCCCAAACTTCGCCGTTTACTTCGGCAGCTAATACGTTTCGTGCTAAACCTTCGGAGATAGACTGCGCTATCTGCATGGAAGTGATCCCTTTGTCGTACTGACGAACGGAACCATCAGGAAGTGTAATACTAATCATCTACAACTATGATTTAAATTTTAATAAATAATGAATGATAAAAAATCACATACTAACGTGATCTATTCTTACTGCAAAAATAAGATTAATTTTATAGTACGAAAGTAAAATAAGCTTTTACTAAACAGGCGGTTTATTTAGGTATCCTCCCGTCCTTACGAGGTAAAAAAACGATCCGGAAACTCCTGCCCACTTTTTTACACTTTCAAATACCGCTCCTTTATAATATTGTAATGATGCAGTTCGTGCCCGGCTATGTGATAGGCCAGTGCGCGTACGGTAGCGTCATTTGCGCTGCCGGTGCCGTGGCCCATTCGGTCGAAGGCATCTTCGGGCAAGCCGTTAAACAGGGCAATGGTTGACTTGCGCACGGCTTCGTACTCGTCAAAAATGCTATCCAATTCGCGCTTATCCGCCCCGGAATAATTAACGTAACTATCCTGATCAAACCCGATGAGGCCGTTCTGCTCGTTACGGGCAAAGCGCAGGGCGCGGTAGGCAAAAATGCGCTCGTCATCAATAATATGCACCAGCACCTCTTTAATACTCCATTTGCCTAGCGCATAGCGATAGAGCAGCTTTTCTTCTGGCAAAGAATAGATCAGTTCCTTAACCCTGTAAAAATTATTCTGCAGGTACTTAAGTATCAAACCATCGGCCGGCAGCAATTTCATATAAATATCTGCATAGGCCGGGTAATCGCCGGAACGTGGTGGTTGAATAATGCGCATAAATTGGTTTATATTGAAGAGTTGCCCTGGCAACAATGCCTAAATATACAAAAAGCCCCTCACTTTTCGGCAAGGGGCATAGTTTCTTGAATATACGGATGCTTCGCCCGGCGAAGCATAATGGCGATTATCCTAAAAAGTGCTTAATAATTAAGCCGGCAAGTTCTACACCAATACGCTCCTGTGCTTCGTTAGTAGCAGCACCAATGTGCGGTGTAAGCGAAATTTTCGGATGAGAAAGGATATCCTGGCGTGGAGTTGGTTCGTTATCAAACACATCCAGCGCAGCAAAAGATACCTTACCGCTATCTAAAGCAGTGATCAGTTCACTCTCGTTAATTAAACCACCACGTGAGCAGTTTACCAAACCAACGCCTTTTTTCATCAGCGCAAATTCTTCAGCACCTATTAACGGTTTATCTACAAAAGGTGTGTGCAGGGAAATAAAATCTGCATTAGCAATAATATCTCCTTTGGTAGCTGTTTTAACGGTAACCTTGGCAACAAAGCCTCCGCCTAAAACAACCTCCACCTCAGGGTTAAAAGGGAACAAATCATAAGCTAAAACTTCCATACCGATACCGATAGCTATTTTGGCAACCTCGCGGCCGATACGGCCAAAGCCCAATATACCAATGGTTTTACCGCGAAGCTCAACACCTTTAGCGTAAGCTTTTTTCAGATCGTTAAACTTGGTAGCGCCTTCTACAGGCATTTTACGGTTACTATCCTGTAAGAAGCGGATACCGGTAAACAGGTGAGCAAACACCAGTTCGGCTACTGATAAGGATGAGGATGCAGGCGTATTGTACACACCGATGCCTTTTTCTTTAGCGTATTCTACATCTATATTATCAACACCTACACCACCACGGCCAATTAATTTAAGGCCCGGGCAAGCGTCAATAAGCGCTTTACGTACCTTAGTGGCGCTGCGCACAGTTATAGCATCAAACTCCTGTAAACGCACAGGTAGTTCATCCTGCGGGATATTGTTGGTTTCAACAAAAAAGCCCGCTTCCTCTAACATTTTTTTGCCTATCGGGTCGATGCCGTCATTGGCTAATATTTTGATCATCTTACTTAGTTCAATGGTTCATTAGTTCATTAGTTCACTGGTTCGCCTCATTATGCAAATGAACTAACGAACCATTGAACTAATGAATACACTTTATTACTTATTTTTCTCAGCAAACTCCTGCATTGCATCAATCAGTACGTAAACACTGGTGATTGGCAACGCGTTGTAAATAGATGCACGGAAACCACCTACGCTGCGGTGACCTTTTAAACCTACTATGCCCTTTTCGTCGCATAGCTTCAGGAAAGGTTTTTCGTGCTCAGGATTTTCGGATACAAAACAAACGTTCATTTTAGAGCGGTCTTCTGTAGAGGCTACTGCTTTAAACAAAGGGTTGCGGTCTATTTCTTCGTAAAGTACGGCTGCTTTCGCATTGTTGTCCTTCTCTATAGCATCTATCCCACCCTTGGCTTTTAACCAGTTCAGGGTGAGCATGGATACGTAGATGGCGAAGCATGGCGGCGTATTGTACATCGAACCACCTTCTATCTGCGTTTGGTAGTTAAACATAGCAGGGATCTTACGGCCGGTTTTGCCCAGCAGATCGTCCTTAACTATTATCAGGGTAACACCCGCAGGGCCCATGTTCTTTTGCGCGCCGGCGTATATCAGGCCAAAATCGGCCACGTTTACCTTGCGGCTGAAAATATCTGAAGACATATCACAAACTACCGGGATAGGCGATTTAGGGAACTCCTGTAACTGGGTACCGTAAATGGTATTGTTTGATGTAAGATGTAAGTAAGCTGCATCCGCAGGGATCTCATAATCCTTAGGGATATAGGTGAAATTAGCCTCTTTTGAAGTAGCGATAACGGCAACTTCGCCAAAAAACTTTGCTTCCTTAAGCGCCTTGTTGGCCCATACGCCTGTTTCTACGTAAGCCGCCTTACCACCCTCGGGCAATAAGTTGTAAGGTGCCAATGCAAACTGCGTGCTGGCGCCGCCCTGTAAAAACAATACCGAGTAACCCGCAGGCACCTCAAACAATTCTTTTACAAGCTTAACTGCCTCATCTAATACTGCTTCAAATTCCGGCGAACGGTGCGAGATCTCAAGCAATGACAAACCTGTTCCGTTAAAATCAATTACTGCCGCTGCAGCCTGTTTCAAGACCTCTTGAGGTAAAATGCCGGGGCCGGCACCGAAATTGTGTTTCATATTATGAGTTAAATTTATGCTGATGACTGATTATCAACTTTGTATTTTGAAGTGCCGAAGTTAATAAATCCGACAAAGTTTATAGACTTTTTTTACATTTTCTCAAATGCTGCCTATCTCTATCAAAATGCAGATTTTGTTAAATAATCAGCCTGAATTTGGTTACGAATGTTTTAATTTAGAGATAGCTTCTGGCTGATTTGCCGCCGAAAATACTGAATTACCGGCCACCAAAACGTTGGCACCCGCGGCTAAAAGCTGGGCTGCGTTGCTGCTATCCACTCCCCCGTCAACCTCTATCAGTAAATTGGGGTTGGTGTTCATGCTGAGTTCTTTTACCTCACTAATTTTGGTATAACTATGCTGAATGAACTTTTGCGCGCCAAAGCCGGGGTTAACCGACATAACCAGCACCATATCCAATTCGGCAATAATATCTTTTAATAGCATTACCGGCGTGTGCGGGTTAATGGCTACCGATGCTTTGCAGCCCAGTTCTTTTATGGCCTGCACGGTGCGATGCAGGTGTGTACAAGCTTCGTAATGTACGGTGATGCTATATGCGCCTGCCTCAACAAAATCTTTAAGATAACGGTCGGGGTCAACAATCATCAGGTGGACATCCAGCGGTTTTTGGGCATGCTTTTTTACGGCCTTTACAACCGGAAAACCAAAGGAAATATTGGGTACAAAGAGGCCGTCCATAATATCAACATGCATCCAGTCGGCCTCGCTGCTGTTTATCATTTCAACATCGCGCTGCAGGTTTGCAAAATCTGCAGCTAAAATTGAAGGTGCTATCAGGTGGTTCATAGCGGTAAATATAGGTGGAATTGTTATAAGGCTTATAATAGTTTTGTAAAGGTTTTAGCATTTACAAGCATAAGTACCATGTAATTCCCTCTCTGTTAATCAATAATCATCTCTGGGATCTCACCTTCAATGATCAGCTTACCCAGTGTGGCATTCTTAATTTCTTCCACGCTGATACCGGGAGCACGTTCCAGTAATTTAAACCCGCCGCCGTTAGGTAAAACATCCAGTACGGCCAGTTCTGTTACTATTTTTTTAACGCAGTTGATGCCGGTTAATGGTAAGGTGCACTTAGGTAACAGTTTAGATTCGCCTGCTTTATTTACGTGCTGCATAGCTACGATGATATTTTCTGCAGATGCCACCAGGTCCATAGCGCCACCCATACCTTTCACCATTTTGCCGGGAATTTTCCAATTGGCTATGTCGCCGTTTTCGGATACCTCCATAGCGCCAAGAATGGTAAGGTTTACCTTTTTAGCCCTGATCATGCCGAAGCTCATGGCCGAATCAAATATGGCCGAGCCTGCCAGCTTGGTGATAGTTTGTTTACCTGCATTAATGGTATCCGGGTCTTCCTCCCCCTCAAACGGAAAAGGCCCCATTCCCAGCAAACCATTCTCAGATTGCAGGATTACATCCACATCATTGGGTATATAGTTAGCCACAAGTGTGGGGATGCCAATACCAAGGTTTACATAGTAACCGTCTTTTATTTCTTTAGCTATGCGTTTAGCTATTCCAATTTTGTCTAACATTTTCGTCTTTATATATAATAAAGCTGTCATTGCTTCGTACCTCGCAATGACGCGTGGGTTAGTGGTTAATTAATCCCTTTTCCTAACTGTTCTTTGTTCTATTCTCTTTTCATAATCCTCACCCTTAAAAATGCGGTGCACGTAAATGCCGGGGGTATGAATATTATCAGGGTCGAGTTCGCCGGGTTCTACCAGTTCTTCCACTTCGGCTATGGTTATTTTGCCGGCCATCGCCATTACGGGGTTGAAGTTACGGGCGGTAGAACGGTATACCAGGTTGCCCAGCCTGTCGCCTTTCCAAGCTTTTACAATGGCAAAATCGGCATCAAAGGCCATTTCCATCAGGTAATCCTTACCGTTAAAATTGCGGATCTCTTTGCCCTCGGCTACTTCGGTACCTATGCCTGCAGGGGTAAATATAGCAGGCATTCCATAACCGGCCGCCATGCAGCGGGTAGCTAAAGTACCCTGCGGGATGAGTTCTACTTCCAGTTCGCCGCTGAGCAGTTGGCGTTCGAACTCGGCATTTTCGCCAACGTAGGAGGAGATCATTTTTTTAACCTGATGCTGGTGCAGTAACAGGCCTATGCCGAAATCGTCAACCCCGGCATTGTTAGAGATACAGGTAAGATCTTTTACCCCCTTTTTCACCAGCGCCAGGATACATTTTTCGGGAAGGCCGCACATGCCGAAACCGCCGAGCATTAGAGTCATGCCGTTTTTTATATCGCGGATGGCTTCATCCGCCCCGCTCACAACTTTATTCATTTCAGATAATTGGTTGAGGGCTAATTTAGGAATTTTTAGTTATGCGAAGCATGTTTTTAAGAAGCTCAACAGGTGTTCATTTTTATTTGGGTGAACACTTTTGAACATGTTGAACACTTTTTGAACACTAAAGTAAATTATAATATAAAATACATAAATAACTATAAAACAGATATTTATAAAATAAAAAGCAATTTTAAAATCGTGGTTGATTTGTGTCACCAAATATTTCATTAATATGAGTTTAAAAGAAATTGAGATGGATTTCTATATTTAACTTCTAATTAAAAATTCAAACAATTATCCCGCCCGATCCTTTATTTAATACATCAATCTATAAATAATCATGGCACTAAATAATGAAAACACCCAGCCTACTGCCTACGAGGTAAAGGACGATGATAATATTGAAGAGAAAGACCTGCGCAGAACCTTTTTGTTTGGAAAAGGCGATGAAGAGAAAAGTGGTGATGAGCCGGGCTTAGAGGGTTCCCCTGCCGGCGGGCAACGATTTGGCGAGAACAGCAACACCCCATCCGGAGATGATAAAAACAACCCATCGCAAAACGCGGGTTACACCAACGAATACTTCCGCCGTACAGAGCCATCAGATGAACACCCTGAAAACAATAATTTTAAAGATGCCAACCAGTTAGGCCAGTCTAACTATGCACAGGCCTCTGTTGCAGCCAATACGGGGCAATCTGATACGGAGAATACCGGCCCGTCGCCAAATCAAACTGATGAAAGCAGTGAAGAAAATAAGCATGAAGCCGATACCAGCTACCAGGAAGGTACTGCTGATGGCGATGGCGATGTGAATATCCCCGGCCCAAATGAGGTACCTGATCAGCAGAAGGTTGGAGAATAAATTGTTTAGGCTGACGAAGGAAGCCTCTAATTGCCGATAGTTACTAAGGCTAAGTAAAGTTTGCTATTAGATCCTTCCTTCGTCAGGAAGACAATTGTTGGAATAGTTTTTCACACCTACCACTTAATCTTCGCCTCTATAAACCCTGTTAAACTATCAGCCATATCCTTTTGCTCTTTTTCGCTGGGGTGGCCGGGCGTATTTTTATAGGGGAAAAAATGTGTATAAATAGCTTTATCGTTTAAACCTGCTACTGCTTTTTCGATATAGCCGGGCCATGCCGAACCTGTTCTGGTGGCATCCATACTACCTAAAGCACAAATTATGGTTGCTTTAGGATATTTGCTTCTTATCTTACCGATGAAATCTGCGTATGCCTTAATGATAAATTCCGGCGTAGGTGCCGCGTTGCCAAAACGGGCTCTAAATTGTTCATTATCCGGGTGGGTAACAATCCACGAATCATTCTGGAAAAGGTTTACTACCACAACTTCGGGAGTGTATTTTGAGAAATCCCAAAGTTTGGTAGAATCCAATGCATAGGTGCGGTTATAGATCTCGGGCATAACGTAGTTAAACCAGCTTACGGTTACCCCTATACCGCTTTTGGCAATAGAGCGGTAATCGGCATTAAAATGGCGTGCAGTTAAATTGGCGTAACTTTTATAACCGTTCTCGTATTGCGCGGTTCCCCTGTCTTTCCCTTCCAGGTCTTCTATCGCATAACCACATGTGATCGAGTTACCATAAAATTCTATCCTGTGTTTATATTTTGGCGGGGATAACAGCTTGCCTGCGCCATCCAGCGTGATATTGTAAAACTGCAGGCTGCCCATAGCAAATTCGGTACGCTTAAAAAGCTCCAGCTTATGTTTCCCTGCCGGGAGGCCGGATATCAGCGTATATTCTTTCTTTTCGGTACCTGGTTGAAGGGTAGTTGCAACCTTATCATCTACAACTACGGTTACATAATCGTTCCCGGTATTATCGCTCAGCGTGGCCTTTGCCCCTGTGCCGTTAAAGTTTATCACCACTGCTGATGCACCCCAGGTAAGTTCGGCAGCATCTTTAAGCATCCCTATGCGGCCCATGTAATGGATCTTCGGATCATTAAAATTTACAACCGTTTGTGCAAATGCACAGTTAAAACAAACGCTAAGAAAAAAAACCAGGGATAAAAGTTTCAATTTCATAAATGCTTACCAGTTTAGGTTTTGTTTAATAAATGATATCAGATCATCGGCCATAGCCTGCTGCTCCTTCTCGTTGGGGTGGCGCGGGGTATTTTTGTAAGCAAAAATATGTACAACCACATTTTTATCATTTAGCCCGGCAACCGCTTTTTCTATATAGCCCGGCCAAGGAGAGCCCGGCTTTGTTGCGCTCATGCTGCCCAAAGCGCAAATAATTTTTGCATTGGGGTATTTACCCCTTATAGAAGTAATGAATTTTTGATAAGCGCTTATAATAAAATCTGCCGTGGGTGCTGTTGAGCCAAAACGTTTTACAAACTGTGGATTTTGAGGGTTCAGCAGGATAAATGAATCGTTCTGAAAAAGGTTAACCACCACCACATCCGGTGTGTACTTTTTAAAATCCCATTTAGAGGCAGGGTCTTTAGCATCGGTAAGATCATAAATATCAGGCATATTATAATCGGTATTACCAACAACCAGCCCAATGCCGCTTTTAGATACAATACTGTTATCGGCCTTAAAATAACGGGCGGTTAGGTTAGCATAGCTTTTATAACCATTCTCGTATTTGGGTGTGCCGCGGTCTAAGCGTTCCGGATCTTCAATAGCGAAACCGCTGGTAATGGAGTTACCGTAAAATTCCATTTTATGATTGTACACCGGCGGAGGCAATATTTTACCCTTGCCATCAAGCGTAAAGTTGTAAAAGAACAGTTTACCGTGCTGAAACTCGGTACGTTTAAATAACTCCAACTTGTGCGGCCCTGCCGGCAAACCGGATACTAACGGATATTCAGCTTTATCTTTCCCAGGATTTATGGTGTTTACTACTTTATCATCAACCACAACGGTAATAAAATCATATGCAGAATTATCCCGTAAGGTGGCCTTTGCGCCCGTTCCGTTAAAGTTAATTATTACAGATGATGCCGTATAAGTGAGCGTAGTGGCGCCATCACTTTTGGCGGTGCGGCCCATATAATGAATATTAGGATCGTTTGCGTTCACTATTGTTTGCGCTGCAACTGTATATACACTTCCTATACTGATGAACCCGGCAAACAAGAACCTTAAATTATTCATAGTTAGCTGTTTTGATATTATTATTTTAAGTACACGTAAGTTATACCATCCCCGCCCCTGTCTGCATGCTCATCCTCCATACGGTCTACCTGATCATACTTTTTGAGGTACTGGCGTATCATTTTCCGGAGGATGCCATCGCCTTTACCATGCAGTATCTTTAACGTGCCGAAGCCCATCATCAGCGCTCTGTCGAACATTTTTTCGATGGAATGCAGGGCATCTTCGGTACGCATACCGCGCACATCAATCTCCGGACTAAAGCTGGCTATATCACTCGTTTGCGTATGCATAGATTTCCGCAGTTCCTTAGGCACGGCAGCTTTAGATACCTTTTCTACCCGTTTACGCTTTACCACGGTGCGCAGATCGCCCATGGCAATAACAACGTTTTCTTTTATTAGTTCTAAAACCTGGCCGGTTGTATCGCCATCAATCAGTTTAACCCAGTCGCCCGGTTTAATATCTTCATCCGTTTTAGCTGCTGGTCTTGGCGTTTCGGGCTTTACCGTGTTCTTTTTTAGTTCTGTAGTGAGGTTATCACGCAGGTTTTTAGTTACCTCTTTATCAGCATTGCTGCTTTTAATTTCGGCAATGGTGTTCTCTACCAGTTTATTGGCATTCAGGATAATGTTCTTGGCTTCCTGTTTGGCCTCCTTCATCAGGTTTTTGCGGTTCTCATCCAAAAAGCTTTTCAGCTCTTCGTTTTCCTTTAACAGCAGGTTTACATGGCGTTGCTGCCTGTCCAGCTTTTGTTTTGTGTCGAAAATCTCTTTCTTTTCACGTTCCAGATCCACCAGCAGGCTATCCACTTTCTTTTGCCCGGCACTTACCTTATTACGGGCCAGGTTAAGCACGTTTTGCGGCAAGCCTATCTTCTGCGCTATCTCAAACGCATAAGAACTGCCGGGTTTACCTACTTCCAGCTGATACATCGGGATCATATCCGTATTGTTAAACAGCATAGATGCATTCTCAATCCCCTCTGTATTACTGGCGAAGATCTTCAGGTTAGAGTAGTGGGTAGTTACCATGCCCCTTACCTTCTTGTGGTTCAGCGCTTCTAAAACAGCCTCGGCAATAGGCCCGCCAAATTGTGGATCGGTACCTGTACCAAACTCATCTATCAGTATCAGCGTTTTACCGTTGGCGCCTTCTACAAAGTGCTTCATTTTAGACAGGTGGGCGCTATAAGTACTCAGGTCGCTTTCTATCGACTGGTCATCGCCAATATCTACAAACAGCTGCTTAAACACTCCTGCAACGCTATCTGCACTGGCGGGGATAAGCAAACCGGCCTGCACCATCATTTGCAGCAGGCCAACTGTTTTCATACAAACAGATTTACCGCCCGCATTCGGCCCGGATACAACAATAATGCGTGTACCCTCATCTATCGAAACATTAAGCGGCACTACTGTTTTTTTCTCTTTTTTAAAGTTGAGGTACAACAGCGGGTGGCGTGCGTTGTAAAACGTAAACCTGCCCTCGTTTACTACCTTAGGCATTTCGGCCTCAATATCTATAGCAAACAGCGCTTTGGCACGCACAAAGTCCAGCTTGGTAAGCAAACCGTGGTACGATAGCAGCAGCGGCACGTATGGCCTCAGTTCATCTGTAAGCACCGTCAGGATCTTAATGATCTCGCGGCGGCGGTCGAACTCCAGGTCGCGAATACGGTTATTCAGTGTAAAAACTTCTTCGGGTTCCAGGTAAACGGTTTGGCCCGAGGCTGATTCATCATGAATAAAACCTTTTACCTTGCGTTTATTTTCGGCCAGTAATGGGATACAAAGCCTGCCATCGCGCACGGTAAGGGAACCATCGGCCGTCCAGTTATTGGCAGATGCCGCTTTAAAGATCTGGTCTATTTTTTTTCGGGCCTCCTGCTCTGCCTTGGCAATGCCACTGGTGATCTCCATCAGCTCGCGCGAAGCATTTACACGGATCTTCCCTTTCGGGTCTATCACCTGGTCAATTTTTTTAATAATGGCCTTCTCTATCGGCAGGTGCTCAAAAAGAGCTTCCAGATTGGGGTAAACATCTTTACGCTCGTTAAAGTAAGCAATAACCGCAAACACGGTGGTAAGCGATGCCTGCACCTGGAAAAATTCCTCCTCGGATAAAAAAGCACCTTCTATCCTCGCTTTATTGGCAAGCGATTTAATATCGTAAAAGTGGTTAATGGGGAGCGCGTCGTCGTTCTGCAGAATGTTCTTAAACTCATTTGCCTGGTTTAAGAATTTATGTATCAGGTCGAAGTTGTTCATCACCTGTATCTTATCAACCATTTGCTGGCCCATAACACTCAGGCAATGTGTTTTTATCAGTTCCTTTATCTCGGTAAAACCCAGCTTATCTGCGCTATTATTGGGGTATAACATTCTTCTTAGGTGTATTGCTCGATTTATTCAGCGAGTCTATTTTGTTCTTAATATTGGCCGCTATCTGATCATATATCACTACCATTTTCTCCGGCTGGGTGGTGTAATATTTAAGGCTGGCCTTAAATTGTTTATCGGTTGTTCTGTGCTTTTTAAACACCGCTGCATAACGTGCCGAACCATATTTATACAAACTATCAGGTATCTGCGGCATGTTGTACAGGCTACCGTCGGTTACATGTATATCGGTAAGCAGGCTAACCATTTGCGGCTCGGGTATTACATCTGCAGGTGTGCTTTTGGTGTTGCAGGCGGTTAAAAATACCAATACTGAAAAAAACAAGATTATATATTTATGCATTCTGTAATTTAGCGGCGTTTACAAAAACAAATTTACGGATAAATGAGCATTGCAGATAATATCAAAAGCCTTAATCAGGAAACCAACGAAAATAAGGTTACTTTATTGGCTGTTTCTAAAACAAAACCGGCCGAAGAACTAAAAGAAGCATACGATGCCGGCCAACGCTTATTTGGCGAAAACATGGTGCAGGAACTGGTAGAAAAACAGGAAGCCCTGCCTAAAGATATTGAATGGCACCTGATAGGACACCTGCAAAGTAATAAGGTGAAGTATATTGCCCCTTTCATCAGCATGATACAATCTGTTGACAGCATAAAACTGCTGCAGGAAATAAACAAGCATGCCGAAAAGAACAAGCGGCTGATTGATTGCCTTTTGCAGATCTATATAGCCGACGAGGAAACTAAATTCGGCCTGGGCTTTGATGAAGCGATAGAACTATTACGCAGCGAAGAATACGCTGCCTTAAAAAACATCCGCATCCGCGGGTTGATGGGCATAGCTACCAATACCGATAACGAGAAGCAGATAAAAGAAGAATACTACGAGCTGAAAACGTTTTTTGATGGCGTTAAAACCAGTTTCTTCCGTAAGGAAGCATCGTTTGATACCTTATCTATGGGCATGTCGTCGGATTATAAACTGGCTATTGAGCAAGGCGCAACTATGGTAAGGATGGGCAGCACCATTTTTGGTACGCGTGTTGTGAAGCATTGGAAGAATAACTAATACACAACTTTACAACATTAAGGGATTTTAGGATTAGACAGGATTTTGTCTAAAGATAGATTATAGAATAAATGGATAACCATACCAAAGAAGTTGATCAAAAACTCCCCCTTCAGGGGGCCGGGGGGCTCCGTGTTGCTGTTAAGGCAGATTGCCCGCGCCTGCTGGAACTGATAGTAGAACTGGCCGTGTTTGAAAAAGAACCGGATGCGGTTACCGTTACACTGGAGGAATTTGAGGAAGCCGGCTTTGGTAACAAACCCGTTTGGAAAGCCTTTGTGGTGGAAGATGCCGGTACTATAGTTGGCTTTGCTTTGTACTACGTACGTTATTCTACCTGGAAAGGGCAGCGACTTTATTTAGAAGACCTGGTGATTACCGAGGCATATCGTGGCAAGGGTTTGGGTAAATTATTATTCGACAGGCTGATACAGGAAACCCGCGAGCTTGGCTTTAGCGGCATGGTTTGGCAGGTACTGGATTGGAACGAGCCCGCTATTAAATTTTACCGCAAATACGAGGCTAATATTGAAGCCGGCTGGTTAAACGCGGCGTTATCAAAAGAGCAGATCATAAAATTTTAAAGTGATGAGGATACAGTGTTTGTTTTTATTAGGAATGATAGGTTTAAGCAGCTGCCAGTTTGGGAGTGCGGATAAGAAACAGCAGCCGGATATTTTTAAAGATACCCTTGCCTACACTTACCAAACCATCCACCAGCGTGCTGCGGATTGCGGCGATAAAGCCGATAGCGTCTGTACGGTGGTGCAGCTTAAGTACCCGGTATTTAAAGGCCACGCCGGTTTGAACGATACCATTAAAAACAAACTGCTTAACATCTTCGCGATGGATGGTAAGCCTGATACCAGCCTGAAACAAATGGCCGGCAATTTTCTGCAGGAATACACCGACTTTAAAAAGACCGATGCGCGCAGCGAAATGTTCTTTACGCTGGATAGCTACGCCAAAGTAATAAACCAGGATACCGGCATTGTTTCATTAGAGTATGGCGGTTACAGTTTCAGGGGCGGCGCACATGGAGGCAGCTTCACCGGTTTTATTAACTGGGATGTGAAGAAAGATAAAAACATTACGCTGGATGACATTTTGGTAAGCGGCTACAAAACCAAACTCACCAAAATTGCAGAGGGCATTTTCAGAAAAAATGAGAAGCTGAGCGATACCGCCTCGCTGGAACCTAACTACTTTTTTGATAAAGGCAAGTTTGCCTTAAATGATAACTATATGCTTACCCCATTAGGGTTAAGGTATGTATATAACGAGTATGAAATTAAACCTTACGCCGCGGGGCAAACAGAACTGATTATCCCCTACGCGCAAATAAAAACTTTAATACGGCCCGATGCGGTTGTTGCACAATACATAAAAAAAGATGCTGGTATTTAAATTCGGAGGGGCATCGGTTAAGGATGCGCAGGGCGTAATTAATTTGGGTAAAGTAGTAAGCGGATACGCCGGGCAGCAAATACTGGTTGTGGTATCGGCTATGGGCAAAACCACCAACGCGCTCGAAAAACTTACCAATGCCTACGTAAACGGTGAAGGCGATGTGCACGAGATCTTTGAAGAGATCAAAGCCTATCACCACCACATCCTCGAAGAGCTGTTTGAGCCTAACCACCCGGCTTTTGACGAAATAGCCAACGCTTTTGTAGAGATAGACTGGATGATTGAGGATGAACCGCACGATGATTACGATTTTATTTATGACCAGATCGTATCCATCGGCGAACTTATCTCCACCCGTATTGTAAATGCATGGTTTAACCATGAGGGCATCACCAGCAAATGGCTTGATGTGCGTGGTTACATCCATACCGATAACACCTACCGCGAAGGCGTTGTAGACTGGGATAAAACCCGCGCAAGCATTCAAAAAGAGATACCGGCGATGTTAGAGAAAAGCATTGTGGTTACACAGGGCTTTTTAGGCGGCACATCAGAGAATTTTACTACTACGCTTGGCCGTGAAGGGTCTGATTATACGGCATCTATTTTTGCCTCCTGCCTGGGTGCAGAATCTGTTACCACCTGGAAGGACGTACCCGGCATTTTAAATGCCGACCCGAAACTTTTTGCCGATACCATTAAGTTTGATGAACTAAGCTACCAGGAAGCCATAGAAATGACCTATTATGGCGCCAGTGTAATTCACCCCAAAACCATTAAACCATTGCAAAATGCCAACATCCCGCTGCTGGTAAAGCCCTTTACGGATCCGGCAGCTCCCGGTACGGTGATCAAACAAAACGCTGTAAACAGCTTTACAAAACCGGTTATCATTATTAAACAAAAACAGGTGCTGCTATCTATATCGGCGAATGATTATTCTTTTATCTCCGAAACGCACCTGAGCGAGATCTTCGGCCTTTTCGCCAAAAACCACGTTAAGGTAAACGTAATGCAAACCTCTGCCCTGAGCTTTACCGTTTGCATCGACTTCGTAGCAGAACGTTTTGAAAAACTCCTGGCCGCCTTAAAGCAGCAGTTCAAGGTAAAATATAACGATAACCTCACCCTGATAACCCTAATGCATTACACCGACGATTCGCTTACAGAAATAACGGCCGGCAAAACAATCCTAATGAAACAAACCAACAGGAATACTGCGCAGGTGGTGGTACGATAGAATCAAGAAGGGATTAGAGTCAAGAGATAAGAGTCAAGAAACAAGACTTTGGAATAATAAGTATAGTTTGGTTAATTGGTGTTTATTTCACCAATAACCACGCTACCAAAGCCGCTACTACTGTATTAGCAAAGTTTACCATATTGTTATTCAACAGGTTCTTGCGTTCGAGGGTGGCGCCTAATACCGAATCGGTGAGGTTACCGGCAGTGCCTGCTATAATGATGAACCAGAAGTTTACATTCCAGCCGAAACTTACGGCATAAATCAGGGAGATAACTGCTGATGCGGCAACACCTATCAGCGTGCCCTCTAAGCTGATTACGCCATCACTCCCCTTTTCGTCGGGTTTAAAAGTAATGATGTTATAAAAGCGTTTGCCGTACACGGTGCCTAATTCCGATGACAGCGTATCGGCACTTGCTGAAGCTAATGCAGCTGTCGCCATTATTATAAATAACTGTGCTTTATCGGCTATAAAATAGCTCAACAAGCCGCATATAGCAGCCGCCCCGCCGTTTGCCAGTACCTGCCCGGCATCTCTTTTTTCCGGGTGATCGCCACTTCCAGATAATAATCGTTTTTCTTTCTTTTTCCATGAAGTGGCCAATACAGCCATTATAAAGAAACCGGCCAGCAGTGCAATGCCCGTTAATCCGGCACCTAAGTATAAACTTATAGCTATTAATCCTCCAATTAACGAGCCCGCCAATGTAAGTTTACCCGATTTATAGGCGGCAAACATGGCTGCAAAAAGAATGACAACGAAAAAGATATTGGCGGAAAGCATTGGGCGCTAATTAAGCTAAAATTAGCATCAAATAAAAACGCCCCTTAACGGGGCGCTGTGCTATTATGATTTTTTATGTTCGGGCTTGTGGGCGCTGTCGCGGCTTGATGTTTGGTCGGACCGCTGGCCGCCGGCATTGCTGATGCCTGTTTGTTTCTGATTTTCCTTCTGATCGTTAAAGGCGCGGTTAGATGTTGGCTGCCCTTGTCCGCTGTTGTTGTTTTTAAAATCCTCGGTTTTCATAACGTATAAATTAAGTTTATAAATACCGGCCCATTGCGGGCCCGCAGATAGTTAAACAATAACCATACCGTTATGGGCCTGTAGGTTTCTTAAAACAAATTACCGTTTTGTTAATTACATTAACAACAAATGAAACAGCAAGTTAAAAACGTACAACTTACAGGCCAGCTCAAATGGGTGGAGCGCATCGCATCCTTAATGGACGATAAGTTTCGCGTGCCCGGCACCAATTTCCGTTTCGGGCTCGATCCTATCCTTAATTTTATCCCCTTCGCGGGTGATGTTTCGGGCTTTGTGGTAGCTGCGGCCTTGCTTTTTGTAATTGCCAAGAACGGCGGCGTAAGCCGCAAGGTACTCATCTTGATGACGCTAAACATTTGTATGGATGCACTTATCGGCGGTATCCCCATCATAGGGCAGATCACCGATTTTTATTTAAAAGCAAACACCCGCAACATTCAATTACTAAAAGAGCATTACCAGGAGGGTAAACACCAGGGCAATGGCAACGGTATCATCGCTGTTATTTTAATTGTGCTGCTGATATTTTTAGCGGCAACCCTTTACGTTTCTTACATCGCGCTGCGCTGGTTCTTCGGGTTGTTCTAAATAGCGTCATCATGGTATCAAAAAGATACTACTATCCAAAAGGATACCGCCATACGTTTAGGATAGTGCGTAAATTTACGGCATGACAGAAGCTGCAGAATATATCCAAAGGCCCGAAGAATGCAACGGCGCCATTGTTGCCATAAAAGATTCGTTGTACGTTTTAAGCGGAAAATGGAAAATTCCGCTTATTGTAGCACTTAAGCACGGCGCAAAACGCTTTAAGGATATTCAGCGCTACCTGGATGGCATCACCCCAAAAATACTGTCTAAAGAATTGAAAGAACTGGAGCTGAACGGCTTTATTACCCGCACGGTATTTAATACCATCCCGGTAACGGTTACTTACGAGCTTACCCCCTACGCCGCATCTCTGGATGATATTATTAACGAATTACGGTTATGGGGCGTTAGTCACCGCAAGCATATTGTGGAAATGCGGAAGGCAGAGTAATTAATACCAGATAAATTTATAAACAAACAACGCCTCTGCTTTATCATTTACTTTATAAAGCCTATCAAGCCACGCATGTTCCCCGCGGCTGGTTTAATTCAAAATTATAGGCGCCTGCCTGGATATTACCGACCTTAAATTAGTCGAAGCCAGCCTTAAAAACCACTTTAATGCCATAGAGCACAGCAGGATAAGCACCTGCAGGATATCGACTGGATCCAAGCGCCCATTATACGCGCGCCTTTGGCGCGTTAATGGGGCTGATAAATTATTAAGAGCTATAAAAGTTCGGAGATAGACAAGAACGATCTGCTGGATAAAACCCTCATCTCGGCAAAAGAGCTGGATGGTATCATCAATGATGTTACCCATAAAACAGAAAACATCGTAAAAAACTCTACACAGATTCAATAAAATCAACCAGCGCATCGCGTTCTGCTTTGGTGTAGCTGTTAAAAAAAAGGTGACCCTTTACATATTAGGCTTTTAAATATGCTGCCGCAGCATATTTTCTAATTTTGCGGCTTTTTTGATCAGATTATTATCTGCTATATATTGTTCAATATCTACCACTTTGCTTAGCAGGTTTTCTTTAAACACCTTTTTAAAATCAAAATAGCTTAAATCAAAGTTCCAGTTGTTTTTTAACTGGTCGAACACTTCTTTATCGTGCTCAAATAATCCGCGATGGTCTACTACCATAAAGCGGCTTGCAGGCAGGGTTTGAATATTCTTCAGGATCTGCTCGTTATAGGTGATCCAAATCTGCAGGTAAAAAGCAGCCCGTTCGCGGTAAAACTTATCCATTCGTTTTTTGCGGCGTATTTTTAGCCACACGGTTTTTGAAAGCCAGGGCCTTATCAGGTATTTTGTTTCAAAGTCTGCAAAATCTCGATGGATCATCGAGCTTACGGTAGAACGGTAATCGCGCACTATGTTTAGGTAGTAAGCACCCGGCAATAACTCGCGGTAATGCGAGAGAAATAAACAGGTGCGCGGGTCTTTCCAGCCCCATTGCACATTGAGATGGCTTTTAAACTCAATTATCCGTTTTAATTTTTCTTTTTGATAGGTCGACAACGATTTTATGGGCGAAGTTGTAAACCCTACATGCGGCAAGTTGTTGGCGGTTAAGGTATCTTCGTGAAAGCGATAAAATCTATATCCTCAAAGTGGCCTTCTACATTACCGCTGCTGGCGCCTATCATATTCTCGCCTAAATTTAAACCGCAGCGGTTAAGCCACTGGCTTATGAGCGATGTGCCCGACCGATGCATCCCCGCAATAATTAAGGTATTGGTTGCCATAGTACTTTATAGTTAGGTTGATGAATAATAAAATCAAAAAGTGTGTCGGTGCATTCGCTGATGCTTTTGCTGGCCGTATTAATATAGAGATCCGGGTTGGCCGGCACATCAAACTGATCGTTGATGCCGGTTAAGTTGCGTACCTTATCCGGGTGGTCTTCGGGCAGCAGTGCTTTAGTATACAAGCCTTTGGTATCCCGCGCTATCAGTATTTCTACAGGGCAGTCTACAAATACTGTCTTAACATTGGGATAGCAATCCAGCAGTTCATTACGCACCTGTTCGTACGGGTTAATGGCGCTTACAATGGTTATGATACCATAGTTGGAGAATTTACCTGCAATGAAACCTAAACGCCTGATATTCTCAAATCTGTCGCTCTTACTAAAGCCAAGTTCTTTAAATAACATGCTGCGATATTCATCACCGTCCATAATTTCGGCAGGTATGGTTGCTGCATCTAATTTTTGTTTTACATGGCGGGCCAGTGTTGATTTGCCTGCCCCCGAAAGGCCGCATAGTAGTATGATCATGTGTAGGTATTGTAGCGTTAACTCAAAAGCAATAACTAATTGATCAAAAGATCTGAATCTCTTGGTCGATTAATTTGCAGGTCGAAAATTCGCACAAAAAATTAAGGTTTATACAGATAATCGACGAACGAGCAGAATGTGCCGACAAATAGTTTTGCTTAAATTGATGTATCATAAGTTTTACTTTTAAGCAATTTTAAGGCAGGAATTACATCGTAATTGTTACAAAAAATGAGAGGCTTTAAACAAGAAATATAGTATTGGATTGCAACTATTGAACAGATCAAAAACTACTTGTATACCAACGCTATCCCTTTAAAAACGGATTAAAGGTTCTCGCGCCAATCTCCATGCCCGCAGCACGGCAAACGGTTTTATCGCCAAAGCGAAAGTTGATGGTATCCATGGCCTGGTATAGGCGGATGCGCTCTTCGTTATCCTCAAAAAGGTTTATCTGGTAGCTGCCAGTACAGAGGTTACTCAATCGCACGCCAATTAACCGGATGGGCCGGTGTTGATTCCAGGCTTTCTTAAGCAGGTTTTTTATGCCGGGGATTAGGATATGCTCCGCAGCCGTGAGCGCTATTTTTTGCTGCTGGGTATGTGTTTCGAAATTCGCATAGCGGATCTTGATAGCCAGGCAACTGGAAACTTTGTTTTCGCGGCGCAGTTTACCGGCCAGTTCCTCCGTCATGCTCACCAAAATATTTTCCAGTGTGCGTTTATCGTTTACATCAGTTTCAAAAGTATGCTCTGTGGAGATAGATTTACGCTCGCCGTGGGGTACTATCTCACTGTCATCTATCCCGTTGGCTTTGTTATAGATGTAGGTACCCATTTTGCCGAACACGGCTTCTAAAAACTTAATGTTTACGCGTTGCAGATCGCCAATTTTTTCGATGCCGTACTGATAAAGCTTTTGGCAGGTACTCTCGCCCAGTCCGGGAATTTTGCCGATGGGCAGCGGCGCTAAAAATTCTTTTTCGGTACCGTGTTTTACAAACAGCTGCCCGTTAGGCTTGGCCTGGTTAGTAGCCATTTTAGCAATGGTTTTGCAGGATGCCATACCAAAGGAAATAGGCAGCCCTGTTTCCCTGATAACCGTTTGGCGCAGTTCGGTAGCTATCTGGTAAGGATCATAAAAGCGCTCCATACCACTCAGATCGATATAAAACTCATCTACAGATGTTTTCTGATACAGCGGCACCGACCGGTGGATGATCTCGGTAACCTGCCGCGATGCCTCCGAATAACGCCCGTGGGTACCATGGATAACAATAGCATGCGGGCACAACTTTAATGCCTGCCGGGTAGGCATGGCAGAATGAACCCCAAAAGCACGCGCCTCATAACTGCAGGAAGCCACCACGCCTCTATCAGCCGAGCCGCCTATAATAACCGCCTTGCCAATAAGCGAGGGGTTGAATTTTCGCTCCACAGATACAAAGAATGAGTCGAGGTCGATATGTACAATATGCCGCTTAGCATCCATGCACAAATATGAAAATTTAATTTGAAATACTAAAATATTTAGCAATTTTGCATAGATAATTTACCTGTAACCCATGACCAGCTACGCCGATTATTTATTCCTGCTTTCGCCCCCCGAGCCTGTGAAGCACGAGATTGCGCGTTATAAAAAGGCATCGGTAAAATATATTGGTGAATTTAATAGCATGCAGTCCCCGGCACATATAACCATAAACCAGTTAGAGCGGCAAAAGCCCTATATGGTTGATACTGCCTTTGAACGCATAGAAAACACCTTACAGGCCATGCCGCCAGTGCTGCTGCATTTAGATGGGTTTAAACACTTTACACACCTGCACAGCAAATTTACCATATATGCCTATATCCGCAGCACCTCGGCAATGGAAGACTGGTTTGCCCTACTGCGCAAAAATCTCAATATAAAAAAAGCCATTGTGCCGCATATAACCGTGGTAAGAAACGTACCCGAGGCTGATTTTAACAAACTATGGCCCAACTTTAAACATAAAAAACTGGTGGAACCCTTCTGGATCTACGAATTAAAAATATTGCAGCGCGAAACCTTTGGCACCACTGCCGGTAAATGGGAACCCTACAAAACCATCCGGTTTAAAAACACCGCCGGCTTTGCCAACAAAAACAACTGGACCGTAAAAAAACAGGCCGAAGCTGAGATAGCCCAAAGGAAACAGATAAAGCTGTTTTGAACCGCATCCCATGTAAATTAAAAAGAGCGGTAAGTAAACTCACCACTCTTTTTTTATCTGTACGTCCTTAATCTTATTTTTGAAATTCAGGTTTTAACTCCGCCTTCATCGCTTTGCGAAACTTCATTACCTTGGGTTGAGATACACCGCGGATATAAGGGCTATCGCCATTAAGGCGGTAATAATTCTGATGATATTTTTCTGCCGGGTAAAATGTTTTAAAAGGCACTACCTGTGTAACTATGGGGTTAGGGTAATGCTTAGAAGCATTTACCTGTTTAATGGTATTCTCTAATGCAGCTTTCTCGGAAGCATCGCGATAGAACGCAATAGAGCGGTAATCGGTACCCTCATCAGGCCCCTGGCGGTTAAGGGTTGTTGGGTCGTGAGCAGAAAAGAAAGCCTGCGCAAGTGTAGCATAGCTGATCACTTTAGGATCGTAATATACTTGTGTACACTCGGCATGGTTTGTCTTCAGGCTGCCAACTTCCTCGTAAGTAGGGTTGGCTTTATTGCCGCCTGCGTAACCGCTTACAACCTTACTAACACCTTTTAATTCGCTCATAGCCTCACTCATGCTCCAAAAGCACCCGCCGCCAAAGGTGGCTACAGCCTCACCCGCTGCCGGTTTTGGCAACACGGCCATGGTGTTAGATTGCCCGTTGGCACATCCCAGAAAGATAATAACAGATGCAATATATAATGTTAACTTCTTCATAATGACTTGTGTATTTACAGTTTGATATTACTAACGTAAATACAACACATTCAGTTGTATAAATATAGTCACGGGGAAGTAAATTGAGTGGGCAGTGGGCAGTGGGCAGTGGGCAGTGGGCAGTGAAGATGCACTTCGTTGACTGTTTGTTTTAAATTCTGAAATTATTTAATTCTGAAAATTCTGATTCAGACAACAATCAACGCAATCATCTAAATTAACGGTTCAGCCATCCCTTACAGTTCTCCTTTTCTCACCTTATCTTTTATCATCCAAACCAGTTTGTCCAATCCGTTGAGTTTAATTTCATAGGCAGTGCTCATCAGCATGCCCAGTTTGCCCGGCGGGAAGCCTTTACGCTGCATCCATTCGAGGTAACTTACCGGGATATCATAAATGAGGGTATCTTTATACTTGCCAAAGGGCATCCGTGTTTTCACAATATCCACAAGTACCTGCGGGTCGGCGCTTAAATTTTCCACGTGGTAAAAGTAGAAAATTAAGGTGGTGATATGGGCAGTGTTGGAAACTTCAAAGTTAACTGTATAGAATAATAGCGATGAGTTTGAAACCCATCGCTATTATTCTATATCTAACGGAAGTAATTTACCACATTTTGGTTGCCTTGGTCACAATTAAAAATCCTGCGAGGGCGGCGGTAACGGCTAAGGCTGCTTTTAATCTTGCACTGCCTTTATATGGCGGGATATAGCGTACACCGGATTCATCGCTCATGGCGGCGCGGCCAACATACCTGCCGGTTTTAGGTACGGCCAGTTCTTCAAAGCGATTAGCCAGCAAGTTTAACTCTGTTTGCATTTCTTTACCGCGCATTACGGAGCCATGGCCTGTTGCTACTATCCTTGGCTGCAATGCGGCAAGTTTACGTACAGATTTACCGGCGGCTATCCAATCGGTTGTGATATATCTTGGTGGGCCGGAAATCTCTTTTTTATAAGTGATAACCGAATAAGCCGATTCTGCTTTGGTTGTGGTAAATGCGTCCCCCGCTATCAGCGTGGTATTTAGCGGGAAAAACAACGAGATATGCCCCGGCGTATGGCCTGGTGTGTGGATTACTTTCCACTCCGGTAATTCGGGGATGCCATCGTACATATCAATTTCGCGCAGGTTGCGGCTGATGTTAATAGGTTTGGTAGAGAAAAGTACAGATGCCAGGCTCATTAATCCGCCACCCACTTCCGGGTCTACCGGTGGGTAGGATGACCTGCCGGTTAAATAGGGTGCCTCTAACTGGTGCGCGTATACAGGCACGTTCCAGATCTTTAACAGTTCGCATAACGAACCTGCGTGGTCGCTGTGCCCGTGGGTAAGTACAATGGCTGATGGCCTTGTGCCCGGCCCAAAGATAGCCTCGGCCATGGCAATAATTTTATTGGCAGAACCTTTTACACCGGTATCAACAAGTACCCATCCCCTGCCAACACCGCGGCGATTGGCTATCATATATACATTTACAAAAAGCAGCCGCATGCCCCAAACGCCCTGCGCTACCTGGAAATACTTTATTTTTTTATTACTAAGCATAATTATTATTGGTTGCTTGGTTAACAGGTAACAGGCAAAAAAGGTTTGTTTAAATACAAATTTGCAGGATTATGAAAAATAATTTACAGATAGCAGGACATCATTAATACTTAAAAACCAATAAATGAGTATGATCCTATAAAAGCCACCTGCTGATAAACAACCGTTAAAAAGACTACCTTTGCAGGGCAAAACGTTCTATCGCTGTTCGCTCCTGGCGAACGGAGGAAAGTCCGGGCAACACAGAGCATCCTGCTTCCTAACGGGAAGGCGCCTGCAGCGGGCGACAGCCAGTGCCACAGAGAATATACCGCCATGGGCTTGCCCGTGGTAAGGGTGAAAACGTGAGGTAAGAGCTCACGGCTTTGCCGGGCGACCGGCATTGCGGTAAACCTCAGGAGTTGAAAAACCAAATAGGTTCTGAAAGTGAAGCTGCTCGCTTCCGCTTCCCACGGGAACGTCAGAATGGGTAGGTTGATTGAACCTGCCGGCAACGGCAGGGCCAGATTAATGATAGAAACTCTGCCACGGCAGAGCACAGAACCCGGCTTACAGGTTTGCAGCTGAGCAAGCCCCCTTCGGGGGGCTTTGTTTTTGGTTGATAAAGTTGATTGGTTTTAACACTGTTGCAAAATCCAATTCTGATGAATGGTTTATTGGTGAGTGGTATGGCCCCGGTACAAAATATAACAAGTCAACTTAATAAACCCATTCAACCATTCTCTCATTCAACTATTCTCTCATTCAACCACTCTCTACTCACCATTCACCAAATAACTGTTTAAAAAACTATACAATTTTATATATTAGCCGCAAACATATCTACCTGAATTTCGTTTTAGAAAACACATGGCAAAAATTTTAATAATTGATGATGAGCGGTCTATCCGCAGCACGCTGCGCGAGATCCTTGAATATGAAGATTATACAGTAGAAGATATTGATAATGGTGTTGATGGCTTGGAACTGATCCGTAAGAACGATTACGACCTGGTACTGTGCGATATAAAGATGAACCGGATGGACGGCATGGAAGTGCTTACAGAAGGTTTACTCTTAAAACCCGACCTTCCTTTTATCATGATCTCGGGCCACGGTACGGTAGAAACCGCAATTGAGGCCAGCAAAAAAGGCGCATTCGATTTTATCTCCAAACCACCAGATCTGAACCGCCTGCTGATCACCGTACGTAACGCGCTGGATCGCGGTAGTTTGGTGGTTGAGGCTAAAGTATTAAAACGTAAGGTATCCAAGGTGCGCCCTATCCTGGGCGAATCGCAGGCTATCATAAAAATTAAAGAAACTATAGACCGTGTTGGCCCTACCGATGCCCGCGTACTGGTTACCGGCGCCAACGGTAGCGGTAAAGAGCTGGTTGCTCGCTGGCTGCACGAAAAATCTAACCGAAGCAATGGCCCAATCATTGAGGTGAACTGCGCCGCTATCCCATCAGAACTGATAGAAAGCGAATTGTTCGGACACGAAAAGGGTTCGTTTACCTCTGCCATAAAGCAACGCATCGGCAAGTTCGAATCCGCAAGTGGTGGAACCCTGTTCCTGGATGAGATTGGCGACATGAGCCAATCTGCACAGGCAAAAGTACTGCGTGCCCTGCAGGAGAGCAAAATTACCCGCGTAGGCGGTGAAAAAGAAATTGATGTTGATGTACGCGTTGTGGCGGCAACCAATAAAGACCTGTTAAAAGAAATTGAAGCCGGTAATTTCCGTATGGACTTGTACCACCGCCTCAGCGTTATCCTTATCCACGTACCACCGTTAACCGAGCGCCGCGAGGATATCGGCCTGCTTACGCAAAGCTTTTTAGATGAGATCTGCAGCGAATACGGTATGCCTACTAAAAAGATCTCTGATGCGGCCCTGGAAGCCCTTAAGGCCTTACCATGGACAGGTAACATCCGCGAGCTACGCAACATGGTGGAGCGCCTGATCATCCTGAGTGATAAGATCATTACCGATAACGATGTAAAGGCATTTGCCAATCCATCGGCACCAGTAACAGCCGTAGCAGCCGCTGCGGCACCACAAACAGATTTCGATCAGTTTACCAATTTCCAGGAATATAAGGATTTTGCTGAGCGCGAATACATCAAATTCAAACTTGAAAAGAACAACTGGAACGTATCTAAAACCGCCGACGATATTGATATTCAGCGCAGTCACCTTTATAGTAAAATTGAAAAATTTGGTTTGAAGAGAGGCGAGTAATAGCAGCATCTTCCAGAATAGTGAGATATTAACTTTCCTCACATGATGTTTGAAAACATAAACGACAAAGCATTAACATTTTAATTGTTAGTGCTTTGTCGTTTATAAATAATCCATTAATTTAAATCTTTATCTGAAATTTTTTTTATGATATATGCAATTTCACCAATACACTAATCGCTTTATCATAAAATGATTTAACTATTTCCTAAAATATTTAGCTTTGTTTATTTAAAGACATATGTCAAAAAACGTCAACATTACTTCCGGCGGAATACGGAAATTACTTGGAAAATACACTCCAGAACAAGCCATTGCAGAATATATATGGAATGGATTTGATGCAGGCGCAGACACTGTCGAGTTGAGTTTTGATGGAGGATCGCTTGGGAAACTTGACTTTTTGCAGGTTCAAGATAATGGTTATGGTATTAACTTCGACCAATTAGAAAAGAAATTTTTTCCTTTTTACGAATCAGAAAAAGCCATAGAAATTTCAGCTCCTGTACATACTTCTTTAATGCATGGCAAAAATGGTGTAGGGCGATTGACATTCTTTACTTTCTCCCACCTCGCAGAATGGGAAACAACTTATCTTGGTGAAAAAGGATTGGAATCGGGTAAAATCTTTATCGATCAGGCTACACTCAAAAGTTACCAACCAGAAAAGTTACTTGTTCCGGTCGCCGAACTTACCGGAACAAAAGTAACATTTAAAAATGTTCAACTGTCGAGAACTGATATGATAATTACTGTTCTACCATTTCTCAGTTCAGAGTTTTGCTGGTTTCTTGAATTGAATCAAGCAAGGAATTACCAAATTTTAGTCAATGGAGAGTCTTTAAATCATATTATCAATATAGCTGACCGTGATGACAGTGTTGAGGTCGTCTATGAAAAAAACAGAATGATATTTTCAGGGAAATTCATTCAATGGAAAAATCCCTTACATAAGGAATTATCAAAATACTATTTTCTAAACAGTAATGGTATCGAAGTATATAAGGATTTTACCACCCTTAATAAAAAAGGTGATGAGTTTTTTCATAGTGTTTACATTCAAAGTAACTTCTTTGACAATTTTAGTTCTATAGACGGGCCGGACAATCAATCTCTATTATTTGGAAAAGCAAGATCATCCCCTGAATATAAGTTTCTAATCCGAAAAATAAATGAATATGTTCGTACCAAACGAAAACCCTACCTAAGAACATTCGCAGCTAAGTTGGTAGAAAAATACGAACAAGATGGAATTTTGCCTCGTTACCAAACCGAGTGGGAAGAGAAATATAAGAAACCACAATTAGAAGAAACATTAATAGGTTTATACGAAGTAGAACCTAAGCTATTTACAAATCTAAATACTGATCAAAAAAAGACCTTTGTTAGATTTCTTGATCTGCTTTTAGATTCTAATGAACGCAAAAGCCTTTTCCCTATTATTGATGAAATAATTGAGTTGGAGCCTGAAGAAAGAGAAGATTTAGCGAAGTTATTCCAGACAACAAAGTTAAATCGCATAATTGAAACTGTTAAACTAATCGAAGATCGTTATAAGACATTTTATCAAATACGCGACTTGGTTTATGAGCCTTCACTTAAGGCTAACGAAGTAAATCATTCACAAAAGGTAATCGAAAGTCATTATTGGATATTTGGCGAACAATATCATCTTGTAACAGCAGCAGAACCAAAATTCGAAGAGGCTCTACGCCGATACACATATTTATTGACTGAAAAAGATAAAGAACAACCTATTGAACATCTGCACAAGCTAAAGGAAATGGACATTTTCGCTTGTCGTCAAAACATATTAGCTGATCGTATAGAAAACATAGTAATAGAGCTAAAACATCCATCAATACTGTTGGGAATTGAACAATATAATCAGGTTGATAAATATTTACAGGTGATTTTAAGCCAACCCGAGTTTAATGCACATAATATGTATTGGGAATTTTATTTGATTGGCAATCGTTTTAACACTTCCGGGTATATTGAACGCCAAATCGCTACTAACAAGAATCACGGGCAGCCAGGCTTAGTATTGTCAATATATGATGGACGTGTTAAAATATTTGTAAAAAAATGGAGCGAAGTATTTGCTGATTTTGAAATTAGGCATAAACACCTAAACATAAAACTTAAACTTGAGCGAGATGCGCTAATTAATGAATTACAGACAGCCGAGGAGGTACTAGTTAAGTCTGAAGGTAACACTGCTGCCCTCAAGGAGCAAATTAATATACCGACAAAATAATAACTTATATATACAAATCACATATCTTATGCCATTCCTCTCACGCATATCGCTTCCGCCGTTGCAGGATGGCAGTTACCTGCAGAATATCCCAAGCCTTAACAATGGCCTGCGGCTTCAGCTTACGGGTAATGTTACCTTTTTTGTTGGCGAGAACGGTTCCGGGAAATCTACCCTGCTGGAAGGGATTGCAGAGCAGTGCGGTTTTAGTTTACGGGGCGGCAACCGAAACCACAACCTCAATACCGGCTATCGTTTTGAAGGTTACGAATCAGCCCTGGCAGCACATTTAAGCCTGGGCTGGACGCCAAAAAGGATCAATGAGGGCTTTTTTATGCGGGCAGAAAGCTTTTTCAATTTTGCTTCATACATTGATGAACTGGCGGTTGATGATCGCCGGATATTAAATGCCTACGGTGGTAAATCGCTGCACGAGCAATCACACGGTGAATCGTTCCTATCCTTGTTTAATAACCAGTTCGAATCGGGCCTGTATATCCTCGATGAGCCCGAGGCGGCGCTTTCTCCTGCACGGATCATGGCGTTCATGTCGGTTATACATGAGTTGGAGCAAAGCGGCCGTGCCCAGTTCCTGATAGCCACCCACTCCCCTATGCTCATCTGTTACCCTGGCGCTGCCATTTACCAGTTTGATGAAGATGGTGTGCGCGAAACCTCGTATGAAGAAACCGAACATTTCACGCTCACCAAATCATTCCTCAATAACCCGGCAATGTACTTTCGCCATTTGATGAACAGGCAATAGTTTGGGTTTAAAATTGCATGTAATATATCTAAGATTTGCTCTGCCTGATAGTTAATATTTACCCATCCCCTAAATTTTAACTATAATTGCCATCGAACTTATATATTATACCATGCAAGCCCTGCACATTATAAAAATTGGCGGTAACGTTATTGATAATTCTGAAAACCTGCATCGTTTTTTAAAGGATTTCACAGCGCTGGATGGCGTAAAGATCCTGGTACATGGCGGCGGAAAAGTAGCCACCCAGGTATCAGAAAGTATGGGTATTGAAGCCCGCATGATAGATGGCCGCCGTATAACGGATATAGAAACCCTACGCATTGTAACCATGGTTTACGGTGGCCTGGTGAACAAAAATATTGTGGCGCAACTGCAGCGTTACGGCAATAACGCCATTGGCCTTACCGGTGCCGACGGCAACTTTATCCGCGCAAAAAAGCGCCCGGTAAAAACTATCGACTATGGTTTTGTGGGCGATATTGATGATACCTCTATCGATCCTGCTAATATCAGCAAACTGCTCAACGCCGGCTTCACCCCTGTTTTTTGTGCGCTTACGCACGATGGCGAGGGCCAGTTGTTAAACACCAATGCCGATACCATTGCCTCGGCACTGGCGGTGGCATTGTCGCCATTATTTAAAACCACCTTGGTTTACTGCTTTGAAAAGAAAGGTGTTCTCCAGGATATTAATGATGATGATTCGCTGATAAGGGACATCTACCCGGAACGATATGAGCAACTAAAGAAAGACAAGATCATCCACAGCGGGATGCTGCCAAAAATGGATAATGCTTTCACTGCTATAAGTTGCGGGGTTAAAGCCGTTATCATAGGGCATTCTGATGATTTGGGCCAGTTAAAGAACAAACAGGGGTTTGGAACCCGCTTAAGCAAGTAAAATGGAAACACAACAACATATTGCCATATTAGGCAGCGGAAACATTGGCTTAGCATTAGCTAAAGGATTGGTAAAAGCAGGCATATTTACCCCGCAGCAAATTACCCTTACCCGCCGTAACACCACCGCGCTTGCCCCGCTTGCCGCAGAAGGCTACAACGTAACTGCCGACAATGCCCTGGCTGTTACAAAAGCTGATATTGTGGTACTGGCCATATTGCCGCAGCAATTAAATAAGCTGCTGGATGAAATAAAACCAGCCGCAGATCAGAG
>Ga0247812_10000124_pt1 | contig 98984 bp, 169 predicted proteins | sample UWRJL149409B1_FD_178011 | JGI IMG/M metagenome (GOLD analysis project Ga0247812, IMG submission 178011) | Plant litter microbial communities from Arlington Agricultural Research Station in Wisconsin, United States - UWRJ-L149-409B-1 | ecosystem: Environmental > Terrestrial > Plant litter >... | reverse complement strand
CGTTAACAGAGAAATGCTTACCAACATCGCGCAAGAACTCAATAACGTTCATATTTGCTGTCCAATCATTATTATCGACAACAACTACATCATTGCCTAGAATTGATTGAATTTGGCTAATAATAGCTGTTTTAAACACTGTTACAGTTGATTCATCATTCAGGGTCCGTTCTTGTGCTTTAAAACTAGGATCTCCAATCATACCAGTAGCACCACCGATCAACGGCATGATAGTGTGCCCTGCTTTTTTGAATCGCAGCAGTGTAATCAATGGTAAGAGACTACCAACATGCAAAGAGTCTGCTGTTGGGTCAAATCCACAGTATAGTTTTGCACCAGAGTTCAACTGATTGGTGATTTTTTCTTCGTTGGTTAGTTGAGCGACTAGACCACGTTGTTTAAGCTCGTTAAGAAATACGTTCATCTTACTCTCCAGAGTATTCGTTTTAAATTTTTAAGTTTTGATGTTTTTACGGACGAAGAAAGGAGAGCTTCAATATCGAATGACGAAGCTTTTTTGGAAATGGAATTGTGAGGTGTTACTAAAAACGTTCATTTTAAATTCCTTGTGAATAGGTCAATATTAACCTATTCTACATATCAATGCAAGCTTTTAAACTTTGTTTTTCTGTGCTTTTTCCAGTAATTTTGTTGCATCTTCTTCATTAAATAAATTATCAACAAAAACGACTTGTGGATGTTCATCAAAGGACTTTGCATTCCAAGCAAATACGTTTGTGCCAATGGCAAGCCATTTACCTTTGTATTCATTTTTTCTAATCCAATATTTAACTTCTTTTAATTTGCTTCCAGAGCACGTAGGAAAGCTAATTGAATCGTCAATAATCAAATCAGCAATATCAGAGGACAATAATCGTTTACAAAATTCAAGAGAATTAAAAGCTGTAAATATACTGGAAACAACAATTTTAACATTGAAATTTTCTTTCAACTTTCTTACTACGTTTTCAAACGTTTCTTTTTTACTGAAAACTTCATCACGTTCTGCGAACCTGTAAGGATGCGTCACACCCGCAAAATCAACAAATAAGATTAAATCTTGCATTTGATTAATCCTCTTCTGAGTAGTTACGCATACTTACACCGGGCACAGAAACTACATCATCAACTTCATGTTCATTCATGTCATAAATAGAAATACCCTTTAAACGATTGCTTCGGATAAAGCCAGTTTTGTCATAAATGACTTGCATCAATTCTTTGAACTTTTCAATATCTACAGTGCTTACATGCTCGGAATCAAGCCATTTTCCAGAATGAGTAACCCAACCAATAAAATCATTTTTCCAGAAAATCAGTGTAACAATGCTGCCATGTTTATCGCCACTGTCAACGTCTCGCCAAACTACACGCAGTTCAAGACCATCAGGTTTGTTTTCTTCATGGCAAAAGAAACGACTGAAGTTAAAACTGTCAGAATGATCGTCATTGTATTCGTTTTCTTCTAAACCAAAGAAACTTAGGAAAGCCGTTTGCAAATCGCTGAAATCACCATCATCTAGTTTAGGAGCATCAATAAGTTTGTTCCATTCGACTTTTTCAAGAGGAATTGGCTCGAAAAGTGAAGTTTCAAATGCAACTGATTCTGTTAGAGTTAATTCTGATGACTTTACTGTAAGCGAATCAAGATGTCTCAGATGTGAATATGCGCTTGCGGCACCTTCTCGATCACATTTGTAAACTGTTGGTTCATTACTAAAGCCAACTATCAAGGATATAGTGTCAGAGTTATCCTCATCCATACAAGGATAAATTGCTTTACCTGCAATACTGCAGGGATAAACAATAACATAATTAAATTCTTTAATATGTTTGTTAAATTTTTTGCTTGACTCTCGAAGGTTGAGACCAATAATAACATCTCGATAACCTTTTGGAAATGATTTTTTAAATTTGTCAGACATTTGAATACCTTTATATTTTATAATTATTAAGCTTTTTTTGATTCTCGGCGTAGACGCGATTGGGCGTTTTTCTTTTGGCGATCAAGGCGATTTTTGAGTTCAGTCAACATTGCATTTCGAATCATTGTGTAAAATGCAAAATCTTCTGCGGGATTTGGAAGTTGAATTTCAAAATAAACAGAATGAGAATTCCAAGGGTTTGTATTGATACTATAGCTATTCCTCGGAACGTAATTTGGATTTTGCTCAGATTCTTCATCATAAGCAGAAAGCCCAAGAGAACGACGAACGTTACCTTTTGAGTCAATGCAAAAATTCACAATCTCATTCATTGCTGAATCATGCTCAATCAAGGCAAATTCTACATCTTGTGAAAGAACAGGAAAGATTGTTTCTACTATTTCGCCAAGTTGGAAAGTGCTTTTAAATTGGGTCATTGGAGTATCAGCCTATGTATAAATATATAGAGGACTATACGCCATTTAAAACTATTTTACAAGATTTAAATGGCATATAATTTTGAGGTTGAATCAACTCTTTTCAAAGAGTGGTGTCAGTAGAGAACCTGATTTATAGATATAAACCTGCATGGCATTATTTTCAGATTTATTCAGTTCTTCAACGTCTTCCAAATCGATATAGAAAACAGGTTTTGCTTGATTGAAATCATAGATTGCCTTTTCACTCCAACCAAGCCAAACTTTTGCTACATCTTCTTCCATATACCAATGAAAAACAAGGTGTTTACGAAGTTTGTGTTCGCTGTATCCTTTTGCTCTCATATAATCTTCGAAGCGTTCTTTTTCCTTCATAAGCATGAATTCAACAGGTTTTTCAATAGCTATCATTTTTTTACACCTTTAAATTAATTGAAACCGAAATCGTAAGCTTTTAGGTTGCCCTTTTTATCGAAGCCAACTTGCATGCAATCGACACTATATACCCAAGATGGAGGATTTACAAGCCGTTCAGTTGGATACTCGAGACGTTCTTGCATAACACAAAGAAAATCGCCAAGCATTACTTTTCGACCTTTTGCGGTTGTTTCGTCTTTGTAGCGAGCTTCATGGCTATTATCAAGCAATCCAGCCATATTCAAAGGAAATTTGATTACGCAATGCTTGCTAACAAATGTTGCACGACTACGACCACAAGATGGTTGACCATATTTTTGAATTAATTTTTCAATAAATGCTTTTGCTTGTGTATCAAGAGATGAATCTTCAAAGCCTGCACAACTATGTTCATCAAAACTAAAAGGTTTCATATTAATCCAAATGTCTGTGTATTCAATATGGAATCAATTATACTATAGTGCTTGTTACTTGTAAAGCAAAAAAATCCCCGCTTTCGATAGCGGGGGGGGTATATAGACACTTAAATTTTAAGTGTTGTTGGTTTCCATTTGAACAAAGAATTTACATTTTCATCTGTGAGAGAACTCAATTCATCTACACTAATATTCTTTAGTTCAGCAATTTTATTTGCTACGTATATCAAGAAAGCAGGCTCATTTCGGGTTGCTTTAGTTTCCATATTCTTTGGTGTAAGATAAGGAGCATCCGTTTCGATCATAAGCTTGTCATCAGGGATATATTTAATCAGTTTTTGAAGCTGTTCACCTCTTTTGTCATCACAAACCCATCCAGTTATTCCGATATAAAGGGAATATCCAAGGAATGTATCCAACATTTTTTTATTGCCGGTGAAACAATGAACAATACCTTTTACACCTTTATCGTAATAAGGTTTAAAAATCTCATTAAAATCATCCATGATTTTCTTGACTTCGCCGTCTCCTATTTTTGGTCTAACATGGAGAAAAACAGGTTTGTCATACTTGATAGCAAGATCAAGCTGCTCTTTAAAGGCTGTCATCTGTTCGTCACGAGTGGAGAACATTCGGTCATAATCAAGCCCACACTCACCAATGGCAACAATGCTTTTTTGAGTAGCAAGATTTTCTATTTCTTTCTTTGCGCGATGCCAATTTTTAGCATCATGTGGGTGAACACCAGCAGTGCTTGTCATAATCGTGGGATTACTTTTTACAAGCTCATGTGCCTCTTTACTTGCTTTTAAGCTTGTTCCTGTGAGAATAAAACCAGAAACGTTACTTTTTAATGCTCGTTCAATTATTTCTTTTCTATCTTTTGCAAACTTATCTGATGTTAAGTTCAAACCAATGTCAATCATTTCATTTTCCTTATAATTTATTTTTTAGTGTTTAATATGTAATTTTAATGGTTCGATTTTAACAGGTTTTTATTTTATTGGCAAATAATAAATTTCACATTTTTTTGTAAAGCAGTATTAACGTTTAAAATTGACAGACATGAATTGCAGTTTATTTGCGAACATGAAATCAATGCCTAATTTTTGATTTGGAATAAGTGCATGCTTTGAAATAATATCCAGCATAACAATATCACCAGATTTTGGCGTTAATAAAACATGCTCACCTTTATTGTTAATTGAGAGCAAAGTATGTTCTGCAATATTGTCTAAAATAAACATAATTTGACCACGAGAACTACACGAACTAGAATCGTTATGAAGGTTAACAAAAGAAGCTTCTAAAAACATGAAAAGTTTATGTGTGTAATTGAAAACTTTTGGATATTTATCTTTAATAATATTTTTTAGAATTTCAGGTGTTTCTCTAAAATCATAATCATAATAAACTGAATTTTTTTCAATACATGGCTGTAAATCAAATTCATATTGTTTTGCTAATGCAATCTCTTCGTGATCATGATTAGGCAATCCAGTTGAATTATTCCAAGTTGAAGGAACTTTAGAAAGGGGAATAGAGCGCAATAAAGTCAATTCATCTTTTGACATTTCCCCAATTTTGATTAAAGAAATAGATTCAGGAACTCCAAGAATTGTATGCATCGTGTATTCAGTTGGCTTTTTCATTGGTTATAGCTCATAGCAGCGAAAATTAAAGTGTTTTTACGCATGGCTTCAATGCCTTGTTCTTGATTGGGCATAACAGCATGAATGCAACTAATATCTAGCAAAACAATGTCACCAGCTTTTGGTGTGATTACATGTTCAACGTTATATTCATCAATAGAAATCAGTCGATGACCAATGTTGTTCTCTAAGATGAACATCAATTGTCCACGCGATGAAATAACTTCTTTATCATGATGTGCGTTTGCAAAAAAAGTGTCACAGTACATCTGATTAAGTGCTGCTTCATACTCAAAAAGTTCAGGATACTTTAAAGCAATAAATTTTCTAAAAACATTGTTATTTGCTTTGTCTTTACCAAAACCAAAGTCGAACAATACAAAATCATCTTCTTCAACGTTATCAGAAATAATACAATCATTAATGTTGAAATTGTATTTTAAAGCGAGTTCTTCGTCTCTTGCGGAAACTTCGCTTTCAAATCCAAATTGGTCTTCATGATGTGGAATGCTTTTGAGAAGCTGCAATTCATCTTCGGTCATCTGACCAATAATGGCAACAGTTTTATAATGTTCGACGCCAAGGGCGTCATGCATTACATATTCAAGAGGAAGATTCATTTTAGAATGACCAAGATATTTAAGATGTGATGATTATACAGGGTTTTGATTTTGTTGTAAACAAAAATAGACTCCGAAGAGTCTATGAGGTGTATGGAATATTAAGCTTTGCTATATTCAGTGACAGTGATTGTTTTTTGTGTTGTGCATTCTTGAATAAAATAAGCCTTTTCTACCCATTCTACTGTATCTGGTCTTGAATACATTGGACCATAAAAACAAGTCCAACCAATCAATCTATGATCATGTGTATGTGCCGCAAGTGAAACAGAAGAATATTTTTCATGACTTTCGGGTACAATTTTAGTCTCGAATCCATCAGTACGGATTTTATCTTTTGCCTCTTCAAAAAGAGCATGTTCTTTTTCATCCATCTTTGTATACAACTCATCAATTTGTGAGCCAGTTAGATCAAAGATCTCTTCTTCGTCATTGAAGAGCCAAAAAGCTAAAAGAATTTCATGTTTAAGACATTGAACAGCAGTCATTGTTGTTGAGGACATTTTTTACTTCCTAATTATTTCGTTTATTTGGAGAACTAAAATTATACAGCAATTTTGTTATGAAGTAAACAAAAATAGACTCATAAGAGTCTATTTTATTATAATGTTAAACTATTTTTTGGTAAAAGTTTGGATAATGACGACTTTTTCTTCTTCCTTGCAATCAAGAAAATAAGCTTCATCAAACCATTCAATGGCTTCTGGATTGGAGTGTTTTCCACCGCCATAATAATGAGTCCAACCTACATACTTACCATCATGAGTTTTGAAAGCTACAGATTTTGCTTCGTAATTACGTCCACCATCACATTCTTGGTCTGTTTCGACTTCACCATAACGAACTTCGTTTTTTGCGTCCCAATGTTCGTTTCGATCAACGAGTTCATTGTAAAGTTGTTCAATCGTTTCGGATGGTAATTTATAATCGAATTTTTTTCCTTCCCAAGCGGCATTAACAGCAAGAATTTTTTGTTTAATATATTGTTCGGGAGTCATCTTGTTTCCTCTTGATTATCTAAGGTAAATTCACGGACAGTAACTACTTTTTGTTTTTCAGTGCATTTTAGAAAGTATGACTGACTTATCCATTCTTCTTGTTGAGGTGTGCCATATTTGCCACCACCAATCCAATATGTCCAGCCAATCCATTTTCCATCATCTGTTTTAATAGCAACACTGCGACCATCATAGTATTTATTATATTCTGGTTTTAATCCAGTAGCAACTTGTCCTTCTCTAACGAGTTCAACAACATCACTAAACGAAGGGTCGTTAGTTTTTGCGTTTTCGTAAAAACTGTCTATTTCCTCTGGTGTTTCTGGAAGTGTCAGGTCAATATTGTCCCATTTTGCAATAACTGCAAGGATATGCTTTTTGATGGATTGTTCGGGAGTCATAATTCACCTTTTGATGGTTATAAAAAAGGCTCCCGTAGGAGCCATTATACTTGAATTTTTGGACATAGCCAGCAAGCCGAAAGTTGTACGAACTTTTCCCTCTAGTCCGAGAAGGGTGATAACGACTATCAAGTCTATACATTCGAAGTAGTATGAGTCCACTTTATATTCTGTATAGTCGAATAAAAAACACTGGCAATATATTGTTTGTCACCAAAACACCCTAATTTTATGTACAAGGGAAACAGAAATTTTATAAGTAATCTCAACTACAACTTTTTCCGAGTTGCCAACGTCTCTTATATCTTGCTGGATATAAGGATGGTGCAGTACTGAGGACTCAAACCTCAGATCTCTTCAGCGTCTAGCAGATTAAGATTTGACCCTAAAATGCTATCATCAACACGTACCTTAATGTTAGGCTATACTGCATAAAACGGGGCATTAGAACCATATGCTCCAACCTTTGTCTCAGGTCCATTGCGCCAAGTTATCAGCACTCACCAAAGGAAGTTTGATTTTTTACAAACAGTGTTTACTCACTGCTATTTTATTCAGACGTTCAGACGAATCGTCTCTGTGTTGTTCTCACAGGTGGATATGTGCAAGCACATATCCGATGGAAGCGGGAAGTGGATTCGAACCACTGACCTGCAGCTTATGAGGCTGCCGAGCTACCAACTGCTCCATCCCGCAATCACGTTTTAAAAAGGTAAACTAGAAACACTACCGACTAACGGCGTATATGCATCGAAGCAGTTGGATAACGATTGACGCCGTATCTACCTCACCAACCTAAGTTGCAGGAAGCCCTTCTAGTTTAATGGTCGGAATGGCAGGATTCGAACCTGCGACATCCTGCTCCCAAAGCAGGCGGTATAAACCGTGCTAACCTACATTCCGTCTTGATGTGATTATTATAAGGTCTAATCATCACCCTGTCAAGCATTTATTTTAACATTTTTTGTTTAATTGACTCTGACCAAATGCTAAAAAGGTCTTCACCAAAACACGAAAGGTCTTCTTTGTCATGGTTAATAACCGGAATACTAATTTCTTTTGCATAGTCTACAAAAGCTTGTTTTTCTATAATGTCATATTTTTTTGCTTGAAGCCAAAATTGAAAGATTTCTGCTCCAAATAGAGTAAAATTATTATTTTTAAAAATTTCATTAATGGTAAGTGATTTATTATCGAATTTAAGAATATAAGTCTTGAATTTTTCAGATTCCAATAGAATATAAAGCGTTTCTCGACTTGATTTTGAAAAGTTATTAAAATTATCCATTTTTAAATTAAAACCTGAGTTGTGGGTTCAAAAGGTTGACCAAACATGTCTACGTAAAAATTTTCTGGCTTTACAATTTTACCGTATTTTTCACCAGACTGTTTAATTGTAAATTCAAGCAACTTAAAGAGTTCTGTTTTTCCATGTGCCGTAAAGTATTGATTCCCGCAAAAATGAGTCCAAATATCGTGACCCATATTGTCTTTTGCTGTGTAGTTGGCTCCTTTTGAAATCAAATAGGCAACAAGAGTCCAAGACTGGCAACTAGCTGAGATAACGACTGGTGAACTACAAACTGAAAGTTGAGGTTTATTAATATCAAAACCTTTTTCCAAAAGAGCATCAATCAATTTAAAAAGCAAATTGATATTTATTTTTGGGTCAAACATCTCTTCTGTATAAAGATGTTTTACGTTTCGCAATGCTTGCCCCAAAGCATCAGCTTTTGAATAACTTTTATGATTAAGATCGAGATTTTTTTCGTTCAGTAAAGAAATTGCCAACTCATAGTGGTATTCATTCACTGCGCTAAAATATGCATTAAAGCCATAAGCATTGGTTTTGTTAATGTCAGCACCACGTTTTAAAAGCAATTCTACAATTTCTTTTTGATTGTGTTTTGCTGAAAAGGTTAATGGCGTGTCTTTAAAATAATCATCTTCACGAACAGCATCCATCAGTTCAGGGTTTGCGAAAATAATTTCACGAACTGATTTAGTATCACCAAGTTTTATAGTGTCAAAAATACTTATTAATTGAGCAGACATTAAAACACCATACGTATAGAAGTAATTAAAGTGTGTAGATGATAACACACTTCAATAATGATGTCATCAATTAAATACTGATTTCTGTGATAGAATCAGAATCAGCAGGATCTATTTTTTTCTTTGTTGGCATTTTCAATAATCTAAAACCAGATATTTCGATAAGACCATTATAATATAGATCATATTCATTATTTAAAGTATCTTTATTTTCAGCGAAATAATTTGCTCTCGACTTTAACTCATCAATAACTATATGTGATGGTTTTTTATCAAAAAATATAGCAACAGATGACCAACCACTTCCTGACCAAATCATATAAGCTGCTTCTGGCGGATTGCTATTACCAACTGCTTTTTCTTTGTCAATTTTTTCAATAATATGATCGTGAATCCATTCTGAATTAACTATGGATTCAGATACACTGTCAGCCATGTCACTTAAATGTAAATAATCACCACTAAAACCAGTAACGTATACGCCAAGCTCTTGTGTAAAGTTTCCAGAATATTGTTTTGTGTCCACTACAAAAGCATAATGACTCATTATAACACCTTATGAACGTATGGTTCTTTTGTTAATGTAATGTTCTCGCATTCATCAGGAAACAAGACATACGATGTGTTTCCGTTATTCCATTTAATGGAAAGATATAGCTCAATATAGTGACCAGCCTTTTTCAAATGCTGATCTACAATTTTTCCATGCGTTCCAATCGCAGAAATAATTTCGTCATTGGTGTTAATTTGATTATGTCGGAGTTCTGAAAGTTTCATAATTTATACCTTTTTGTTTTCTTCAAAGAATTTATAAGTGTCGTTAATCATGTTAGCAACAGAGTTGTTAATTTGTTGCTGTTTTGCTGCACTTGCAATTAAACTTTTAAGAACTTCACCAAAAGGTTGTGAATTATAATCAATTGCTTCCGAAAAAGAATTTTCAATATTATCTTGTTCGAGGTTGAATAATCTCTCGATTTTCAACATTTCATTGGTATAATCATCTTTGTTTCTTTCAAAAAAATCAAAGAAGGTGTTTTTGATAAGTGCAATGTTTTCTTTTGTGTCATCTTGAAATTCATTTACAACGGATACGTAGATGGCATACATAGATTGAAACTTAACAGGATTGTTAAACAAATTTTTAAAATTAAATTCGTCTTTCTGGCTTTTAATTACTAAATTGTGAAACTCGTTAATTATCAGATATGGAATTGGCATTTCTAAAATATTAGAAACTGTTTTTGATGCTAGATCTGAGTTTTTAAAGTTTTTAATCAAAAGCTTTGTAAGAAGGTTTCGTTTTTCGGATATCATGATGTTTGCCTATTTTATATAAGAATTAAGATTGTTTTTTAATGAAATCTGAAACAGCACTTTTCACATTTTCAGGAATATCACTAACATTGATATGCAAAAACATAGTGAGATTATAACCATCATTAAAAATAGCTCGTTGATAATCAAAGCTAAAAGTGCCTTGTTTAAAAGTACGCTCTTGCAATATCAATCCTTTTTCCATAGACACAAAATCTAGTTTTTCACAAGTGTTTTTTTCATGGTTAACTTTTAGCCAAAAGTAAACTTTCTCTGGTGGAGTTCCTTCTGGCATATCCAAAAGCTTTGTTTCAACAAGGGTTTCTTTATCGTTTGTGAATGCGAACAGGTATTTGTTAAGCATGATAGAAGGTTCTCATTAAATAATTGACATAAGTATACCGCAAAATACACTCAATAGCAATCATTTAATAGGTTAACGCACCTTTTTCAGAGAATGTTCCCAGCCATCAGGAGATTCGCATTTATTAAGCTTATCTGGACTGTCTCCATAATAAGACCAGCAATCACCATTTAAAGAAGGCTTTGTATCAAACCCCCACCATTGACCATCTGAATCTTTCGCAATATATTCAGTGTAATAATGAAATTTGATGCTTTTATCATATTCATCAATATGTGATGGAATGGCAATTATTTCAATATCTTTGCAATCAGAAGGAAAGGATAAGAGTGTGGCGTTTCCGTTGTCCCAATAGATATCAAAAATGATTTCTAGATAATAGCCTTTTGGTTGAAGAGTGTAACTAACAATTTTACCAATACCATTGCGAGGGCATTGTAGACATCTTCGATGAATTAGTATTTTATCGAAAGGTGTATCTGATAATTTCGTCATAATTCACCTTATTTAATGAAGTTTTTAAGAACATTTTCAATGAATTCATCACTTGGACGAATATTGTGAACTTCAACATAATGAATAAGACCTTCTGGCCATTTCCAGTTTTTGTAAGTGTATTCAACTGTCCCATTAATTTCTTTACAGCAACGACAAGTTGAAAATCCTTTGAAATAGATAATATTTCCTTTTTTGTGAAGGTAAATGTCTTTTTCAAGTTTCTTCATAGCATCTACAATGGCTTGCTTGTCTGCAAATGGTTCATCAACAGCAATCGGTTTAGGATACTGTGGCTCTTGTGTGCTGTACCAATAACCTTCTGTATTAATTTTTTTATCTTTCATTTTTATACCTTCAAATTAATGATTAAAATCCAAAATTGAATTCAAATTTAATAGCATCTCTTTCCAGTTCTCGCATATTTTGATAAGTTTTCAACAAAATATATTTATTGTGCTTGTCAATATAATTTAATTCAACGTCATCATCTGGAAGAATAAGAGCAACAAGAGTACATGTCTTAACAATTGCAACAAAGAATCCCAAATCGAAGCTTTCTTTGAGCGCATTTCGCATACCAGAAACATGACAGTCATGAAAATCCAGACTGTCACTACGTTGATTTTCTAAAGTTTTAACAAAGAAATTGCTTTTTGCAATTGCAAGAAATTCATCTTCCTTAGAATATGCAGGAATTGGGCGAGTATCATGATTAATAATAGTATATTCAGCCATACTAGAAAAATCACTAAGCATCCAAGATTCTAAAACTCCCAATTTTTTGAATTCATAAATTTTATCACGAATTTCAATTTTTTGAGGCCATTTGTAATAAGGAAGGGATTTACTCATAAAAAGACCTGTATTATCATCGGAGTCTCTTAGGAAAAAGATTTCTCTTTCATTCATTTCGCCAAATTGCTTCATTTTTTAATCCTGAATAGATACTAGAAGACACCATTCTATAGCAAAATATAGCTTATGGCAAGCGTTATGTATTTGTTGACAAAAAGGTCATTTAAGCATAAAATCTGGTTATTAAAATATAGGTGACGTATGATTGCAAATTGTGAATTACCAAAAATTGGCTTTACGCATATCAATATGTATGTAGGAATGAATGCAAACGAAGTTGTTCTGAAATGCATGTCAGAATTAAATGTTAACAAACATTATAATAAGTTTCTTATCGTTTCTAGAATGAAAAGTTTTAATAATTTCATTCAAAGGAAAATCGATGAAGAATTTACTGGATTGGATGTTGTTTACGGAACATATATTTCAAAAGTTGATATGACTGATATTGATGTTGTTGTACTTTTTGAGCCAGATCAAAGATTGGCTTCGTTATTTTATGCTAACAACAGTATCGAAAATGTTAAACATATTGTTTCATACATGTGCGATTTTGAAAAACCAGTAAATGTAAATAAAGAAATTGGTATTTGGGATATTCGAGGATGATTAAAAATAAGTCAATTATGCAATTGTGTGATTTATTTTTAAAGAATGAATTGCATAGTTTCAAAAAAGAATTAGAGAACAGTGAGGTTTTTATTGCTGCTGTTTCTCAATACTCAGCATTTGGGTCATCGCTTGAATCTGCTGTAATGGAACTAAGTCATGGTTCTTGCCACGAATTGACTATTGCACTGGCAGAATCATTAGAGATTAAACAAATAATGTTGATAACGGATGTGCATGGATTCCCGATTCATAGTGCATTGTGGAATGGAGAAAATTTAATACTTGATGCTAATGGTGTTCATACAATTGAAAAAGCATTGAGTTTTTGGACTAAGTTGGTTAACGAAAAATGTGAATCTAAAGTTGTTAGCGTTAAACGCTTGGTAGTTTTTGCAGGTTATAATGAAGATGTCATGAACGATGTATTAGATAACTTTGAAATTGTTTCAAAATTCATGATTGAAAACTTAGAAACATTGTAATTCAAACATAAGCTGGAAGTCACCCCGGAAGTCACCCCGGAAGTCACCCCGGAAGTCACCCCGGAAGTCACCCCGGAAGTCACTTATTGAATGTTAACCTACTTTTAGCTTTGTTAATATTGATAGTTAACAATATGAAAAGTAGGTTAACATAAGCGATCAATTATCTTCAACCCATTCTTTTTCATCAAGATCTGGCTGTCTCCAATTTTTAATAATTCCATCTTCTTGAACTGCGAAAATGATGTAATCGCCATAACCATTTCTTTTTGTACAAAGAATATTATTTGGAACGTAATAGCCCTTCCATTTAAGGATGCGATTTTTATTTTCGTCCAAAAGCCAATAAAGACCAGCATCGCAAACTTTGTAGTGAATATCAGCAGTAACACCACTTGGCCAATTTAGAATCTGTCCGGTAGCGAGTTCAATAACTGGTTTCCACATATCATTTTTACGAAATGGCATTTTACCTTGTTCATCGGCTTCGCCATTGAGAACAGCATCTTCCCAATATCTTACTTGTGCATCAACTTCGATATATCTTGCTTTTTGGATTTCTATCTCTATTTCCATTTTATTCCCCATTATTTTAGTATTCAAATATTTCAGGCAAAAAAATACAGCATTTCTGCTGTATTTTCTCCCGAAAAGGTGAGGCAATTATCTCGAAAACACTTTCCGCTAGCCAGTATCTTATCTAATTTTTCTTCTCGCCAAGGTAGCCAGTCTTTACCTCGTTGATGCACCAACATTAACGCTTCAAAGAAAAATCACAATCATATAAGCTATTTTCTCCACGCCCGCTAATTTACGGGAAATGTTGCTGGTCGGATCAATCACGACCAATGATAGTAACCAGTCTTTACTTATCATTGGCATATCCAGATTATGCAAAGGCTATCTGTGTCGTGCATGTTCATAATACTAATTTTCTATCAATCTGTCAAGCATTATCTGATATTATTATAGTGATTAAAATGCGTTTTTATTGCTTTTTTAGGTGGTTTGATGTATAATCGTGTATAACAAATAAAGGTCGGAAGAATGAAATTTGAATTAAAAGAAGTGAAAAAAGTCAAAACGCCACGATTTGAAATTGAGGTGGAATATGAGCATGGTGATTCAGATTATCATAATAGGATTTTAACTATTCTGGAAAGTGATGATTTTAAAGATCTTGAAAAATATATTACAAAATTCAATGAAATTAAAAATAACATCAAAAAAAATAGAAGATCAAGTCAGGATTTTCCAAAAGAATATCAAGAGCAATTTGCAGATTGGGAATTTTATTTCCCAATTGATGGTCTTGATGTAGGTATTGAACTCGAACGCGATGTTTATTGCAATGATGAAATGTTGGCTTATTTTGCAGATATTGAAATTATGAGTCTGTTTTATTTTGATGAAAATGATCGCAAGTTTGAAGTTTTGTGGCAAGAATAAGATATTAATTACTTTTGTTAGGGAAAAATAAATGATTGTTAATCGTGTTGAGAATGGTGCAGTAGCAGAAAAGAATTCAGTTTTCATTGCGTTCTATGCAAAACCAAGTTATCTGTATCAAACTAATCCAGATTGTCGTTCTTGGGGGCATAAAGCATGGTTTTCAAAGGTTGCTTTGCTGGGTGTAATGGTTCGTTGGAATGGTGGTATGGGGTTTGTTGGTGGTCAAGTAGATGAAGGTGAAACATTGCTTGAAGCGGCTATTCGAGAATCGGAAGAAGAAATTAATTATACGCCTGATGCTTCTCAATTAACGCTTGTTTGTTCTCATTCAATGGAAGATGCTGATTTTAAACAAAACACTCATTTTTATGTTTGTGAAGTATCAGTTGAAGAATTATATGAACTTCGAAAAAAATCAGTTGAAAGTTATCATGGTCGTGTCGAAAGTGCAGGATATGTAGTGGTTCATATGACCAATGATGCACCAGAACAGTTGATGAATAATTCTTGGGCTGGAACTGCAAAAGAAGAACTTAGGATTTTGTTGGATTCTGGTTTGATTCCTAAAGCAGTTGTTGAAGAAAATGATGTTTCATTAACATTGTAATTATCGATATTAAAAGGTCACTAAGGTGGACTTTTTTGTATTTAAAATATTTGTTAAAATAAAACAAAATGAGGAATATATTTTGAAACATGCAGAGCTTTGTGAGATAGCAAAAAAATGGTTAGTAAGAAATAATAGCCAAGGCGGTCATGGTTGTGGCGTTGCATTATCTGAATGTCGTTCAGGATGGGGAGGTGAAATTCCAGATGCTATTGGTTTTAGGGCTGTTTATGAAAAAACAGAAACAGTTGTTGTAGAAGTTAAAATTTCGCGTAGTGATTTTTTGGCTGATGCAAAGAAACCTCATAGGGCTGATGGTGCGGGAATGGGGATGTTTAGATATTACATGTGTCCAGAGGGACTGATTCAACCAGATGAGTTACCAGCACGTTGGGGATTGTTGTGGGTTAATTCCAGAGGTCATGTAAAGCCTATGGCTGGTCCAGTCTTCTTATCGAACAATAGTGGTAATTTTAATGAAGTGGCTAAACCATGGAAACATGCTCATGATACAGCAAAAGAAATGTGGCTAATGACAAGAGTGATGGCAAGGATTAATGATCCTGACAAAATGAAAAAATCGATTAATAATGCGATGAAAGAGGCTTCACATTATAAAGCAGTGTGTGAAAGACAAAATGAAAGGATTAAGGAATTGGAAGAGAGAATTTTTCGCAACGGAGTTCGAAACTTGTTATAATTTTTGAATATTCTTTTTTATTGCAATGAAAAGACGGCTAATGCCGTCTTTTTGTTAAATATTAGATTAAAATGCTATTTAAATTCTTTCTCAACAACAAGACCAGTTGCAGGATCTTTAAATGTATAAGTTAAATCAAGTTTGTTATTAACATTATAGGTAAGTTTGTCATTTATATAAAGGTCGATTTTCTTATCTACCATACGTGGAAAACCAGTAGATTTAACATTGTTGCTTACGCCAGCAATATGGCTTTCATGAATATTGATACTAAGCTTATCAGTACTTGATATTTTTGCAAAAGCAGGTAGTTTTAGTTTATAAAGGTTATCATTATTACCTTTAATTTTAAATTCTAATATATTATTTGAATAAATAAAACTTTCTATTGGCTTAGGAATGTTAGCTACATAATCATAGAGCCAAAATATACAGAAAACAATAGACGAAAAAAATGCAAAAGAGATGAAAATTGATAAAAGATTAGTAGAATTTTTGTTAACATGACTCATAAGATTAATTACCTTAATTTAAAATTATTTGATAAGGATAATCTTCTTTTTTTTAAAAATCAAGTAATAAAAGCCTAAAATTCAAAAAGACTGCACTAGCAGTCTTTTTGTTTGGCTTTTCAGATTCGCCCAAAAGCTCTTGCCCAACGAAGCAAACCAGCTTGTTGAAAAACAGGAATAGCATCCAGAATTTCTTTAATTGGTGTATTGAGTTCTTTTTCTCGAATATGAGCCAAATGCGATGACCATTTCCCATTATCATCATATGTTTCAAGATCAAAGCTAGCCGTTACTGGCATGCATTGGTGTTGAGGTTTTTTAGAGATAAAGAAAGCGACTTGTCTCCAAACATACTTTTGATCACCATTTGCCTTTGTTGGCTTGCTTGAATAAAGGGTGCCATCTTTCTTGAAAATCTTTTCTGCGATAGAAAGCGTTTCAGGAGAAAGCTTAGAGAAGTCTATTTTTGCTGATTCAGGAGTGGGGCGCATGAGAGTTAATCCGTACTGTTAATGTAGGTGTATTATAGCAGGATTTGATGATTGTGTAAACATTGACTTTATTTTTAATTTTTGGCATAATGTACAACTACAAAAAGAGGCTTTTAAAAATGAAATTTAGTCAAGAATATATTGATAGGAAAGAAATAGAATCTAGCGCTATCCTCGCATTAACCAAATATTTAAATAACAAAGATCCTGTGAAATATTTAAGAATTGAAAAATCGATTTTACCTAATTATCGTCATATTTTTTTTGAAAATGTTATTGAGATAATGGAAGAAGAAAAACAGAATCAAGATGTTAATTATCCTTTTCTTTGGTCCTTAAAAGAGAAGCTAAAACCATTTTTGATTGAAGATAAAGTCACAAAAATCATGGAACTTTCGTTGTGTCACAGATATATGGAAGATTTCATGAATAGACTTTTAAAGCAATCATTTAGAGGGCAAGATGAAGAAAGCTTTAAAATTTTTGAAAGCGATCTTGCAGGATTTGCAAAAATAATTAAATTCAGTTTTGAAACAAATAGAAAAGAAATTTTCATTACGCAAGAAGAACTTAATGAATTACATGCAAATAGTAGAGTGTCTTTTAAAGATGTTGGCATTAAGGATGACAGCAAATCTCATGAATTAAATTATAAAGATTTGTTGATGAAAAGACTTTATGATGAGATTTTGACTATTATTGAAGAAATAGAAGAAATAGAAAATGCGTAAACAAAAAAGCCTTACATGTGTAAGGCTTTTTTAACTGTATTAATCGTTTATTTCATTAAGGATTAATTTATTCACTTCTTGTCGTTCAGAGCGTTTTTCAATGCGACGTTTTTGTGTTTTCACTCGTGCTTCCATATGGCGTTTATTGCCATGACGGTTAGCAATTTTTTCGCTGACTTCATAAGGTTTAAAACCTTGTTCCTGCTCAATTCTTTGGACATATGCCAATTGATATTGATTCCAAGCTTCTTGATTAAATAAAGCTTTTCTAACAGGACCAAAAAATTCTGCTCTTAATTCTTTGTCCAATGCATAAAATTTATGAGTTCTTTGATGACTGTTTGTGCGTGACATGAGTTTATTCCTATTAATGATTTTATGTATTTAATTCTCAATGAAATACCAAGTAACAGATTCGTGACTTTCTGCATCTTCATCACGTACAAGTTCACCTTTTTTACCTTCGACGTTTGCAACGAATTCCCGCAAAGCTTCAATGGTAACTGGTTCACGAGAATCATGAGAAAGATTAATTGAGGCAATAGCTTTTTCTTGCAATGTAATTAGACATATTAGACCTTCTTTGGTTAAAGTTTTGATGACAAGATTATACCATGTGAATCAGTTGAAAATCAAGCGATAGATTTAATATCAGGAAAGCGTTCAAGATCAGTTGGATAAGTACCCATTGCTCTTTTAAGGTATTGTCCAAGATCATATGCTGAAACATAGTGTTCAGAACCGTCACATAGTGAAACTTTGTTTAATGATTTTAATACGAAAGTTTTTTCAAATTTGTCGATTGCTGTGACAGACTCAATTTGTGTGACTTTATCAAATAAAATCATATGACCTTCTAAAATCACGCCTTTCGAAGTATATGTAAAAAGTATTTGAGGTTCTGTTTTTTCCATTTTTATTTTCTCATTATTTTATAGTTACATGCGATTTGCAAGCAGGACAAACTATATAGCGATAGTTTTCACTACTGTAGTCAAAATCGTAATGGACTCCATTTTTTATTTCGCTTGGTAGATATTCTAAAACAGTTTTACACTGACAGGTTACACGACTTGGAATTTCTTCAACGATTTTGACCATTATTAAATCCTCTCTCAATTTTGACAGGTTTTGATATTATAACAGAAAAATTATTGAATCGCCAAGAATTTGCTTAATTATCGATATCCGAAATCGAAAGCTTTAAGTCTCCCTTTTTTGTCATATCCTACTTGACCGCCATCAACAGATCCAACCCAATCAGGAAGTTTGTCATAAGAGAAATTTTCAACCATTGTGAGTTTTTCTTGAATAACACAAATAAAGCCATCAATTTTAATCCAACGACCTTTTGCAAGTGTAGGGCTGCTCACAGAACCCTCCCAATCATTGTCTGCGACACCATTATCATTGAGGGGGAATTTGATGACACAATGCTTGCTGATGAATGTTGCACGATTTCTGCCACATTCTGGAGTACCATATTTTTCAGTTAGGATGCGAAGATTACGTTCAGCATCTTGTTCAATAGTTTTCCGGTCCCAGTTACAGAAACCACCAAACATATGGTTTTTAAGAATGCAGTGATCAATATCAGACATGGAATACACTCGTGAATTAGGAAGGGTGATTATAGCATGAGGATACATTTGAAGCAAACATTATAATATAAGTTTTATTTTTGACTTTACTTATTGAAAAAAGTTATATATTTTATGAATAAAAGAGGATTTAAAATGTTCAAAAAAATTATGTTTGTTTCAGGATTGCTCGCATTATCTACACTAGCATTTAATACATCGGCAAAAGAAGTGCAGAATAAAAATGAAGATACATATTATAGTTTTAATGTGAAAAATAATTTAGACCAGTCTAACTTAAAAGTTGTAGATAAAATGAATTCAGTCATTCATGCTGCTTCTGGACTTCAACAAAATAGCGCAAAAGATTTAAAATGTCATCTAGAAAAATCAGATAATTTTTTTACATCAACTCTTGATGTTAAGCATGACGTTCCTGGCAGAACGGAAAGTTTTACAATATATCCAATTGAAATCAAAGATAACGTCATGAAAATGGTTGTTACTGTTGATTATAGTAAAACATCAAATGGTGAAGTTATAAAAGTAAATGATGCATGTAATATTCAAGACAACACAACAATTTCTTATAATACTCAAAAATTAATTGAAGTTGAGTTAGGAAAAGCGCATACAATTAATCTTGCAGAAGATGTTTCTTTTGATATAAAAGTTGAAAAATACGATAAAAACAAATTTTAAATTTAGAACAATAAAAAACAGCCTTATGGCTGTTTTTTATTTGCAATTAATCAGAAATTTCAAGATATATAATTTGAAATACTAAGAAATAGAGAAAAGCTAATGACCAATCCTACCGAAACTATTTTCTGTGTTTTTGTTGGATTGACTAAGCAATCAATAATATGATTTTTAATTTTTAACTTTCCTTTGTGAATAACATATATTTATTAAAAAATATTTACGAACATCGCTGGTCTTTTGTATTCATAGAATTTGAAAAAGTTTTCCCCTTTCCAGAAATCACTTTCTGTTTCTTTGAATTCAGGATCATGGTTCCATACGACCAATCCGCGAAGTTGAATATGTGGCAATTCATAAGAACGCCGAGTCAAAAAAAGAGTTGCACCTTCTTGACCGTTAAACGTTGCAGGATAAACGCCATCAGGAATGTCCAAGAAATCGCTAGACGCCCACGGAATATCATATCCTGCTTCATCTTCAAGTAATCCATGGAGATAAACACCAAGACCGCTCAAAGAGTAGCCATCAGGACGTTTTCGTTCATCTTCTTTATGATAGACAAAATGGAAAGTCTCTTTATCGTTCATTTTGAATCCTTATTATATATAGTCTTTGAGGTGGTTTTTAACAAAATCTTCACCCATTTCAGTTAATTCAATGGATTCTGTGAATACAAAACCATCGTCCATAGGTTCTTCTTCGGTTTGGAAGCAATAGCCTTTCTTTTCGAGTTTTTTAAAGATGTTCATACCGGGAATGGTATCACCAAAAGAATCACTGTAACTCTTGTCTTCAATTCGACTAACAAGAATAGAATGCTCGATTTGCAAACGCATTAAAGCTCGCAATTCAGCAGAAGAGAACTTGATTTTTTCAGTAGTCATTAAGGTAATACCTGAAAGGTTTGTATTGAGGCAATTATACTATAATGACACACTATAATCAATAGGCTCTGAAAGGTATTTTCCATTTATCTTGATTTTCAAAAGCCTCAAAAGGAATATCAGTTAATCGATCTGGAAGAAAGTAATCGGGAAATTGATGAAATTCATGTTTTTTAGCCCAATCTAAGCTCATCTGGCGCTGTTCCCATATCATAAGCTCTCCTTGCGGTAAAAGGTCAAGGAAAGTTGTTGCAAGGATATTAGATGAACGTCTTAATACATTATCAATATAAAGAGCAATAGGTTCTCTGTGAGGTTCTAATAATACGAGAATGATTTCGTGTGTTTTTTGCATATTTGTACCTTAAAAAAATAGACTACCGAGATAGTCTATTTTATATTATTTTCAAATCAAATCAATGTTAATTAATATTATCAGTACTCAGAACTTTTTTATTAATACCAGTAATTTTATCATTACTTGAAATATAATCTATATTAACTTTAAAGATCTCTTTTTTATGAACACCAGTGATTTTTTCGTGATTAGAAATGTAATCAAAATTTACTTTGTTCTCTTCAAGTAAATGATAATTCTCACCTAAACATCCATAATAAATCTCTTGGACCAATTCCGTTGGCAAAGCATTAATTGCTTTTTGAAATTCATATTCTGTTCTTCTGAACAAATACTTGATTGGACGAACAATTAAGTTATAACTAGGTTTTTGTGCCAGTGCAATGTAGTCATCAATATTTTTGATAGCTGCAAAGTTAATTGCACCTTCAATATCAGCACCTACACCACGTTTAAGATAGTTGCCGTAGTAAATAAAGAACGTATCATTGGTGATATTTTGCTCATCAAAAATTGCGTTAATTTTGTCTTCATGAGCGCCCGTTATCTTGACATCATCAAGTACAATAATGGTTTTCCCTTCCAAGAAATCTTTATTAATATAAAAAGAATCTTGGTTAATAAGCTTTTCTCTTTCTTCTTTGTTGAGGAATCCAAAATCACCAGTATAAGTAACTTTACGGTGAATGAAGCTTGAATCTACACTTTTTCCACCATTAAAGGCAAGCAAATGATTAAGTTTATGAACAAAATGCTTTGACATAGAAGTTGCAGCGTTAGTAACGTAATTGTAGGGTGAAGGAATAACAACAAAATTACCAGAAGTTAATTTTTCATAGTTTTGTGAGAAGAATTTTTCTGCTAGCTCATAACCAAAACGTTTAGCAACTTCATTGCATCCAAATTTTAATGATGAGTAGTCGATAGCAGAAAACGGCATGTCTTCGAGAGTGGAAAAATCATATACAGAATAATGAGTTTGGTTTCGCATGTTAAGCAGCCTCTTTGTGGTTAAGTTTTAAAGCAAGGTCCAGTGGGTCTTTTACATATAGAAAATTAAAACCCAGTGAGAAAGAAATGCCATCACAGATTTTATTATCACCTACATGAATAATTTCACTACGTTTTGTATCTTCGCCAATAATGGTTTTTACATTAGCATACATACGTTCGAAGATTTCTGAATTAGGTTTAGGAATCAACTCTTCATCAGAAAACAACATGTCATTGAAAACATTCCATTCATTAAAAATAGATGAACGAAGAACAGAACCCGGCACGAAGTTAGTGTTGCTGATAATACCAATGCTGTAGCCGTCTTCTTTGAGAGCTTGCAGTGAAACAATAATTTCATCATAGATAGTTGGGAGATTTTTTCGGAAAGCATCATGTACATCACTTTGAAGAGCAACCAAATCAGTTCCTTTAATTTTTGCCATTGCTTCTAAAAGAGACCAGCAATTGGGAGTACTCATGCAAATGTTGCCAATTTCAGCAGACTTGTCAAGGAAGCGTTTGACATTACCATAGAGTGCTTTAGCATTTTCGGGAGTGATTTTCAAATGGTCTGAAATGCATTCGTCACGAAGTTTGGAATATTCTTTACTTGGCGTTACAAGTGTTTTCCAAACATCAAATGAAATATGCTTTTGTTGTTCAAACATGTAATTTATTCCTATGGTGGTTTATGAAATATTATTTAAGTTAAGAAAAGATTGTATATAGAAAAAATGAAAAATACAATCTTTTACATAAGATTATATGATGAAAGGTGTAACTAAATATTACTTTATTTTTTTAAGGCATAAAAAAACCGGAAACTAGGTTCCGGTTCTTTATATTTGTATCTTTTACAGAGCAGTGACAATCTCAGCATCTTTTACCTTTTTAAGACGTACATCAGTACGTTCAATCAGGTGGTAGCTACGAATAACGCCAGACAAACTGTCAAATGCTTCAACAACCAAGACTTGATTGGTTTTGTCAGTACCATTTGCTTTGTAGTAACCTTTTTTCAGCTTTTCAACATCAACGTTGAAGAATACGCGGTTACGAGCACCTTCAATTTTGACTTTAAAAACACCTTTTTTGCCGAATTTCTTTTCTGCTTCAACAGCGTTTTTATCAAAGTGAACTTGACCAATGAAAAGGTCAACTGCTTCAAAAGATTTAATTTCACTTTCGATTGGGAAAAAGCGACCATCTTCGGTTACAAAAACATTAACTGCTTTCGCCACAAGACCATTTTGAGCGCCATGACGATCTGCTTCTGTTTTGCTTTTTACGTAATAAACTTTGCCATTTTTCTCAAATTGGAAAACTTTATTTCCTGCGCCCTCACGAAGATCTGGAACAATTGCTTTTGGGTCAACAGTTGCAACAAAGTTACCACGATTTTGGTTTGCCTTTTTGATAAGGCTACGTTCAACAACATAGATATAAATAGTCGAACCAAAGTTTTTATGTTTCTTTGTGCGAATACGCTCAATGTTATAAAGCACAACATAGTTAGTAGCAACGAGATCGAGTTTTGGAAGGCGTTTTTTCCAATTTTCAGTCAGCAGTTTACGGCTCTTAGATACGACACTCTCAAGTTCTTTTTGAATATCAGAAACTTTAAGAACTGTGGAAGTTGTCCGGCGAGAATTGTAATTATAAGGATTCAGACCAGCAATTCGCGTAAGGCTATCAAGTTTATTGCTAGCATCAGAAATACTGATGTCACCAACGTTTATAGCAACAGTCAGAGTTGGGCGGTGAGCGTCTTTAGTAATGAACATTGTAAGGTATTCCTATGTTTTCGTTTGTGTGGAAGCATCATAACACTATAATGCTCACGATGCAATCACTTTGTGTAACCTTTTCGAATTTTCCAAGACTGGTAAAAATCTTGAACAATTGCGTATTTGAAGGTCGAATAATCAGATGTTTTAGCATCATCTGCAAAATATTCAGGTTTACCAATGAAAGCTATTTCACTTTCAAATTCCGCCATCATTCTCTTATTGTCTTCAACTTTTTGAGACGTAGCAGTGAAAACATCTTCTAGTTCTACTGTGATTTTTAATTTAACTATTTTAAGAGTTTCTAGAACTGGCTCACGCTCACGGCTATGCAACGCATTCAGAACAATTTCTGCCCTATCAGCAGTTTTGTAATATTGGATATTATTGTCGTCATCACTCGATTTTTCAAAAAGATAATCTTTATTAGTGAGTCTGGCATTAAAAATGACTTCATCAATACTGTGTTTCTCAAGATAAAGCCCACGCCATGCCATATCTGTTACTGTTTTTGTGCCATCTTCGTTTGTAATAATAAACATTTCAATAGGATGATTCATTTCTTATAACCTTATGTTTTTGAGGGAAGTCAATTATATCAAAAATAGATGTTTTTGGCAAGTAATAGTAATAAAAAAGGCTTCTATCAAAGAAGCCTTTTAATCATCTGAAAAAATCACCTTTGTAAAAAAGATCATTTTCAAGGAAATCATCAGCAGTCAATTCAAGAATTGGTTTTTTCAATGTCTTAACCTTGTTATGTTCAGACATGTATCCACCACGAGAACGCTTAACCAGAAAATCAACTTCTTTTTCGGTCAGCGTATCTTCTGTATCAAACTCATAAGGGAGTTCTTCCGCTTCCATTGAAGCTTGTTCCATAACTGTTGAAAAATGTATTGCTTCTTCACTTGTTAAAGGAATGTAGAAATTCCATGTTTCGCCTTCATGATCGTTGTGTTCTGAAAAATTATAGAATTTTTTGTCTTTCATTTTATTCTTCCTCGCTGTCTTCGTCAAGTTCACTCCAAGATACCTCAACCCGTTCGGCTGGATCATATTCATAGAGATCTTTGTAACCGTCAATTGATTCAATAAAAAGGATTCGCTCACCATCAAGCCAACTTGCTTCCCAGCTATTAGTTGGGAACAATTCAATTAGAATATCTCTCAATGTTGGAAATTCTTTTTTAAATTCATCCCAACTTGCTTTTTGAATGGTTTCTTGTGCTTCACAGTCGCCAGTGCCTTCTTCAATTGCTCGAAGAACACAAGTGAATTGTTCGTCACCACGTTTTCTGATTTCTTCAAAAATCAGAATTAAGCCTATTTCTTCCATTTTTATTTCGCCTTTTAATAGTTGTTTAAAATTACAGTGTTATAGGATTTTTATTATGCCATTGTTAATGAAACTTTAAGACTTAGAATTTTCTTTTTGTTTCTTCTGGAATTTCGCTCCAAAATACTTGTTCTTTATCATTTTTATTAAAATCATAAAGTCCTTTATGACCCGTTATAGATTTGATGTAAATAACACGGTCATGATTATTACCAAGAACTCTAAAATAAGGACTTAGAAAGAATTGAACTAGAAGATCTTTCAAAGTTGGATAATCTTTTTTAAGTTCTTCCCAACTATGAACATCAATATTTTCGTGCAATAGTAATCCATCATCCGAAATAGCATGAACTGCAAAAATCGTTTTTGACTCGCCTCTAATTTTAATTTCTTCAAAAGTTATTTCAAGACCAAGTTCTTCGTGTGACATTATCAATTACCCTTATTAGTGAAGTCGATTTTTTTAGTCGCTTCAAATATTTCTTCAATAGGTTCAATAATGAAATTATTAATATTAATATTTGAATTCAAACAGTGTTTACATTCTTCGTAAATACTTAAAACAATAGCTTCTTTATCTTTTGCTTTGTAAGTATTAACCAATGCTTCAATCTTGCTTAAAAGATTTGAAGTGTCTCCTTTCATTATTTCCCTAATATCGTTATTTAATTTTTCATTCAAAATATTTTTAATATTTTTATGAATTATATTTTTAATAATTTTTTGTTTTTCAATATCATCTAAGTTATAGATTTTTTTAATAATGAAATTCAAGAAGGGATTGTAAATTCTATCAACAGACAAGTTATTTTTAAATGGTCTGCAAGATTCAAATTCAGGAGCATTCAGAAGTTCTTCAACAGAAACCAAAGTTTTAACTGTTTCTGGATTTCTGAAAAAATCAGGTGCATTATAGTAAATTTCTTTTGAAATTTCATCTAGAATTTTTTGAGCTATTTTCATAATTTGAGAACCTAAATTAATTATTGGACTGGTCTGGACCACGACCTGAAAGCTTTTCACCATCAGCGATTACAAAGCCACTTGGGTCAACATAAACTTCTGTTTCACCACAAAGTTGACCTTCAATGCGAATTGTGCGAGGTCCATTTACACGAATTCCATGGGCAACAAGATATGCATCAATAGCTGTTGCTACTTCATTTCCTGTTAGTTCAATGCTAACACCCGGACCATATTCAGATTTCCCTTTGCCATATTTAACTATCATGATTTTCCACCGAAACTGAACGATTAAAAAGAGCCATAAAAAGAAGATCTCTTTTATTATCCCAATATGCTGCTTGCCTATCTTTTTGATGATTATAAATAATAGTTATTTCTTTTTTGTTTTCTGTGAACATATTTAGAATTGTTCTCATTGTTTCAGAAGAGAATATTCCCGGCACATATACAATTTTAGCTGTTTTATTTAGGGTTAGCCACAGACCAAATTCCTCAGCCTGTTCGTCATTTAGAACAACGGATTCAAGACCCAACTCATCGCCTAATTTTAAAGTGTCATTAGGTTTGAAGTCGCAATTATCAGAAAGAGCAACCAAATTGAATTTTTGAAAAGAATCTGGTCTACTAGCAATAATGTTAATGATTTCGTAAGCTTTCATATGTTTCCTTTTGTATTTGATTTCTTATTGGTATAGCCAAATTGAATTATAGGATATTTTGCTTGTTAGGCTGTATTCACATTCAGATCCATTGTAAATAATAATTATTTATTTTTTATTTAATGCAAATTGTTTTAGCAAAAACATTGATATTTGTGTGGAAAAAGTTCCCGGAATGTAAACTACACATTTTGTTCGATTCAACATATACCAAGAGGCAAAATTATTTGCTTGATCAGTTGTTAATACAAAGGCATCAATACCTAGTGAATCTCCAATTTTTAAAGTGTCTTCTGGTTTAAAATCTGAACCATTAGGTATAGCGACCAGAATAAACTTTTGAAGAATGTTATACCTATTAATTATGGTATCAATGCTTTTGTTTATATCAGTCATCAATAATTCTCTTTTTAAATGGCCCCGCACAACAGGATTCGAACCCGTGTCTTCTAGGTTAGCACCCTAGATATTCTGCCGCTGAACTATATGGGGATATTATTCTTATGGTGCTATTATAGTGAAATTTAACATCTAGGTCAAGCTTTTTGTGTTATTGTTTGTCCCTAATTTGACGGTTATGTTTTTTCAAGATATTATGTATAAAATAATTAAAGGTAAAATTCATGAAATATAAGCGAATATTGTTAAAATTAAGCGGTGAATCTTTGATGGGGAAAGAACAATTTGGCTACAGTAAGGAGACTGTAACTCAAATAGTCGCTGAAATTAAAAAACTGCATGAATTAGGTCTTGAAATAGCAATAGTGGTTGGCGGTGGAAATCTGTGTCGAGGAAAAAATCTAAATGGACATGGTGTAGATCCAGCTACAGCAGATTATATGGGCATGATGGCAACAATTATGAATGGTTTGTATTTGCAGGATGTTTTAAAATTTGCGGGAATAGAAAATAGAGTGATGACGGCAATAGGCGTAAATGAAGTTGCGGAACCATTCATTAGATTAAAAGCATTGAAGCATTTAGGCAAGAAAAGAATAGTGATTCTATCTGCTGGTACAGGAAATCCATTTTCGACAACGGATACCGCATCTAGCTTAAAAGCAAAAGAGTTGAATTGTGATTTGATAATTAAAGCAACAAAAGTAGATGGAATATATGATAAAGACCCAAACAAGTTCGAAGACGCTGTAAAATATGAACATTTGACATTCAAAACAGCAATAGAGAAAAACTTAGAAGTGATGGACACAACAGCATTTACGATGTGTCAAGATTTTAATATCCCAATTATAGTTTGTAACGTTATGGGCGTCAATAATCTAACATCAATTGTTATGGGCGAAAAGATAGGAACTTTGGTTACAAACTAATTCAACACTCTATATGTAGATACTGTTTGGAAACAGTATCTACATATAATAAAAGGTTATTCGTCCACTTCTTTAAGACTGAGCCATTCATAAAGGTGGTAATCTTGAATTGTAATCCAAGAAACAATATCTTTGCCAGCCATCATATCTTCATAATTCTGATTTGATTTAAGCATGCTATGGCAACAATTTTGTGAGTAATATGCCATAAACTTAACTGCTTCTGGTTTTGTTTTGAACGTAACAAGTGTCATTTCCATGGAAGGGCGATTTTTTGGGTCAGAATCACCAGTAGAAATATCAACACCATCCTCTTTTGCGAAATCATTAATGAGTTCATGTGGATTACATTCGAAACCATAAATTACTTTATATTTCATTATTTTTCCTATTATTTTAATTGTTGTATTGTTCTTCTTCTTCTTCTTCTTCTTCTTCTTCTTTCCAGTGTTCAGAAACAGGATTCCACATTGCAAAGTCGAGTGCATCCCATGCTTCTTGTTCGGTCAAAAAGAGAGTTGTTGAAGGTTCATCAGCAGAATAGGCTCTGAAACCGGAATCTTCTGCTTTGACAGACCAGTTGGTTCTTTTAAAGAGAAATTCGAATTGCTGACAAATGAGTTCGTGATAGACATAGCCACGACCATCATCGGCATTTGGACATTTTGAGTGCAGCCAAGTTTTGTCTAAAGCTTTCTTTTTACCTTTTAAGGTGTAAGTGGCTTCGGCACCACAACGGCAATGCGTGAATCCTGTCATGTAAGCCTCGAAGAAAGAGTAGCTTCATTTAAATTTGGTGTCCGCAGCAGGATTCGAACCTGCGACCATCCGCTTAGAAGGCGGATGCTCTATCCAACTGAGCTATGCGGACAACGAAAGTGTTCATGCCTTTAATCCAAGACTCTGCATTCCTGCTTGGCTTCATGTTGGCGACCTGAAAGCTAGTTAAACACTTTTGAAATCGTGTCAGTTACTCGTCTCTGACATTCCCTTACAGCGTTCCTTACTCATAAGAGCAAAGAATGGGTAGAAGTGTAAACCTTATGCCTAGTTACGCTGTCCTCAATTGGAGCATTACAACTGAGTTAGAATAAGTTATTACCGATTGTTTACCTTATTCAACTAAAAGCCATTTTCTCATTGCTCACGGTTCGGCTTTAAAGAGTGCTTATTTTAAGTATGTTTCTTTGAAATGTCAACCATTTCTTTCACAATATCTGAATGTTTTACATCTTTAATCCTAATATCAGGTACTTCACTATTAGGATCGTTGACCCAATCCATAAAACTTTTAACTTTTTCAACGTCAAAGGTTAAAACTTTATTATCTTTTTGTAATGCCATAATTTTCCCTATTTACTTTTGGTTTCGCATCATAGCAGGAATCGTTACATTCATTACATGGTCAATTTGAGAGTACATTTTGACAGCAAGAATACGAACTTGTTCAAGCTGGCTACGAGACTTATTGACATTCATGAACGCATGGTGAAGCAATTGGCGGCGATTATCAAGATATTCAGCTAATGCAGCATCGTCAGTTTGATAAGTTTGTGCTACACCAGAAATGGCAACCATCCAAAGAGGCAAAAGAGAATCTTTGCTTTTTTCAAATTGTTCATCCATTTTTGGAAGCAAGCCACTAAGATGAATCTTCAAACCTTCAACCTGTGCAACATAATCAATTTTCTTTTCATTAAAAGTATTTTTCAATTTAGAGAAAAAGGATTTTTCACTCTGATAACCTGCTGATGCAATAACATCTTTCAACAGTTCATCACCATTCGCAGATGAAAATTCATTAATAATCAGAGTAGTGCTTTCCACTAATTCTCTTTGATCAATAATTGCTTTATCGCCCCAAGTTGAAACAGTAAGAATAGTTGGAGGAACAAGTTTTTCGACCATGTTAAGCAAGCGACGATAATGTTCTTTATGGAATTCTGGAAATTCCACTTTGATTTTATCCATAGCTCGTTTTACATCAGGAGCTTCTTGACCTTGAAAAATAGAATCTCTTGGACCTTCTGGAACAAAAGCTTGTGGCTGTTGTTTCGGTCTGGAAGACGTTACAGGCATATTATCAAGAGCAGATGCGCGTTTAGGCTTGTCTGCGACCTTTTCGGTTACAGGCATATCTGTGATAAATGATTTGCGTGGAGTCTCAACATCAGCCTTTTGAGCAGAGTCAAGCGCAGACACTCTTTTTGGAGTATCTTGCTTAGGAGATTTTTCGTCTTCAAGGAAAGATTTTCTAGTCATTGGCTTCTCGTCAACAGAGGGCAAAAACTCCAAAAACGAGCGACGTTTAGTGCTCTTTTCAGAAATATTGTCTTCCATCATACCCTCACAGTCAACATTTATCGGTTGGTAAATGGTGCGGCTTTCAGACCGCACCAAATGTTTGTGTTACTGAGCGCCGAACATTTCCAAGGCATCGCCAAGGTCTTTGTTAGCAGCACCGCGACCGAATGCTTCGAATTCCCAGCCATTTGCGCCTTTGAACAAGGAAGCCATGTGAATCAGGGATTCGTTGGTGTATTCGCCAGTACCAAATTTGAAAGAAGCAAGCAAATCGCCAGTTTCATCATTGTACAGAGAAATACCACCAGCAGTCAAGTTACCGAAGTGCTTGTTTTTCTCTTTGCTTTCGTAAATGGTGATAACCAAAGCAATTTCAGCAGCAGCACTTGCAACTTTTTCCAAGTCGATTTTAATGGTTTCTACGCCACCTTTACGGGAGTCGCCACCATAAACAACGGCTTTTTGAGGGTCTGCTTTAAGACCGTTTTGGTCAGGGTCAAGACCGTAGAACACAAAGTGTTCATTACTCAAGAGTTTGGAATTACCATCACACACGAATGCGCTAGCGTCAGCGTCAATGTTTGCGTCAGTCCATTCAAGATCAAGACGAACTCGTTTCAGACCGGGGAATTCTTTTTTCAGGTTGATTTTGCCAGTCGATTTAGTCAGATTAATTGCAGCCATTTTGTGTTTCCTCTTTATGTGGTGTATATCGTTTGTTTGAGACTTGATTATATAGATATGATAGCTGATAGTCAACAAAAACTTTCAGCTATCACAGTTTTTTTACGAATTAGCTAAATTTCTCGATAGCGTCTTCCAAGCCCCAATTAGGAGTGCCACGGTTGAACAACGTGAATTCCCAACCATCACGCTCAGAGCTAAAAAGAGAGCCTACGTGCAAGAAGGTTTCGTTAGTGAATTCATCTTGACCAAACTTAGCAGAAGCAATCAATTCGCCTGTAACGTCATTATAAACGTCAACACCGCCACCAGACAGTTGACCAAAATTATGTCTACGTTGTGCAGCCTTGTGGATGCTAACAGTAAGCAAGATTTCAGCAGCTTCACGAGTTACCTTACGCAAATCAACAATAATCGTTTCGCCATCACCACCCCCATCTTGTTGGTCTTCACTCAATACAACAGCATGTTCAGGGCAACGGTTGATACCATCAGCATAATTTTCATGGCTGTTATAAAACACAAAATGTTCATCACTAACCAACTTAGGAACAGTATTTTGACCAACAACAACATGTTTGCAAATAAATGCTTGTGCATCGGCGTCAAATTTTGGAGTGGCACCAGCAGCTTTAAGTCTGCGAGGGTCAGCTTCCCATGTAAGTTCAAAACGCAGGCGTTCAAGATTGTCAAACTCTTTGTTCAAGTTGATTTTTACTTTTTTCTCAAGTTTAATAGCCATTTTTATTTCCTTTGTTTATATAAAAATTTAATTTGGTTTACAGGGTTGCCATTTCTGGCAACCACTATAAGTTTTTATTACTTGCGGGATTTGATCCATTCGGTCAATTCACCATCAAGGATTGCGTCGTACATGTCTTCATCATCAATGTCAAGGTTGTTGAAGTGTACGAAACCTACGTTTGGATATTTGTCACCCATTTCTTCGATGAAAGTGAAGTCATCAGGGTCGCCAATACCAACCATCATCCAGTAAATGTCTTTATCTTGGCTATCACGAATCACTTGTTCAGTTTGACGCTTGTCATCGTTCACACCATCAGTAATGAAGAAAACCAATGCTGGGATTTTAGATGCATCGCTTGCTGCAACAGGTGCAGGTGCTGGCACAGGTGCTTCTTCTTTTTTGCCAAACAGGCTACCGAAAAGACCTTTGGATTTTTCAGCTACCGGAGCAGGAGCCGAAGTTTTGCCTGCAACAGGGAAATAAAAGTCAACAATATTTCGCATTACTGGCGCATAGGAAGTGCCACCCCACCAATCAGCATTTCGTTTAACACCCATGATTTCTTTGTTAACATAAGAACCGTAGCTGCTAGCACTTGCTGCTGGCAATTCACGCGAATCATTATGGAAAATCCAAGTATCAACTTCGCCGTTATCGTCAAAGTTATAGGAAACGCCCAAGAGACGGTCTACAATTTCTTGCATTTGACCATTGAGGTAGAAAGGTTGAGCAGAACCGCTTTTATCAAGAGCAGTACCTACGCGCAAAACTACTTTCTCGCGAAGGTTATGTTTAGCGAGTTGAATTTTAACATTTTCGCCGCGTTTTGTGAGATTGATGTTAGCCATATTTTATTGCCTCTTTTATTTGTGGTTGGTTTATTTGAATTCAATTATACTATCAATAACGTTTCAGTACAACACTTATTTCAACTATTTTAAAACTGTTAGAGTTGGTGCTTCAAGTGGTATGATAGGCTCCTACTCAGTAAGAGCCTATACTAACATCACTTGTTGTAAGTATCAATCAATTTTTGTTCCATTTGCTTAATATCATTCGCATAAGCAAGACGAGAAACACGCGCTTCCTCGTTGATACGCTTAACCGATTCAATACCTTGAAGCATATTTTCATGGTCAAGTTTCAATGTTTCGATACTTACGAGTTGACGTTGACGTGCTTTCGCATTTTCTTCAACGTTGCTTTTCGCAAGGTTAGAACCATTCGAAATTGCATCATTGAATGCATCAATAGTGGTGTTTTGAAGGTCAATTGCACGCTTCTGATCCATGCTAATGATGTATTGCGAGAATACCAACGAATATGCAGGAACAACCTTACCAATGATGTTGTTGAACGTAGAAATCAGTGAGTCTGCGTTTTTACGCATTTCATCAAGCTTTGGAAGCATTTGTGCGGCAAGCAAGCGGAAACCTTGAACGTCAGCAACAGTTTTGTCCAAAAGCTCTTTACGCCCTTGCAGAACGCTCAGTGCCTCGGCTTCCTCAGTGGTAGTAGCCGTGCCAAAATCAATAATTTGCTGTTCAAGAACGGCTTGTTGATGCTCGCCTTCTTTAAGTGCGTGAGTAAGGCTCAAAGCGTATTGCTTGTTAGCTTCAATCAGTTCTTCAATATCTTTTTTACGACCAGCTTGGATTTGTTTTTCTTTGTCGAGTTCGCCAGCAAGAACAAGGATTCGACCGTTGACAGTTTCGAAACGTGCGAAAAGTTCTTCTTTTTTATTGCTGATTTTGCTCAAAAGACCGCCAAAGAAACCTTTCTTGAAGTTTTCAGGAGAAAGACCTTTTGCTTCCGAAATCAAAGCATTGAGTTTGTCAGTCATTCCATCAGAATCACCAGAGCGCTGAATAGAAAGCAAACGAGTTGTTACGCCCGAAATAACTTTGCTGTCAACATTACCAAGAGAAGAAATTTGATCTTCGGTGATAAGGTTTTTCGGGAGGACTGCCAGACGGGTATTGGTTTGAGCAATAGCGGCTGGAAGCTGGTCTACATTGGATTCGTAAACCCCAGTATTAATAGTGGTTTCAGTAGCAGTAGTAGTTGGCGCGATGTTATCAAGTGGACTTCTACGTGACATGGTGTGGGTTCTCTTAATTCGTTTATTTGAGTGGTTACTATATAATATTAATTATAATGTGTCAACCGTTATTTTTAACAATTTGCATTTTGTGGAATATTTTGGTGCATTTTATAATCGTATTTCGCTAAATGCAAAAAGAGAGCCGAAGCTCTCTTTTTGTTTAACCAGATTGGATTATGCAGCTTCCAATTCGTTTTCTTTCTTGTTGGCACGAATCGAGTGCCATACTGCAATACCGACCAGAGTAGCACCGATGCAACCAGTGATAATCTCAGAAATGTGCAGCATTGGACCAAGAAGCATGATTGTAGCCAGTGCAAAGATTGCCCAAAGTGCGCCGTGTTCCAAGTAACGGTATTCGCTCAAAGTGTTGCTCTCAACCATGTGAATGGTCATCGAACGAACGTAGAAAGCACCAACACCAAGACCAAGCATTACAACAAAGATGTCCGTAGTAATTGCGAAAGCACCAATCACACCATCAAACGACATACTTGCGTCTACAATTTCAAGGTAAATCACACCAGCAAGACCGCTTTTTACTGCTGCGCCACCTGCTGCCAGAACAGTAGTTTCGCCTTTCTTTTCCAGATAATGTTTCAGGAAATGCACACCAGTGAACAATGCGATACCCAAAGCACCAGCTACAAGAAACTCAATTTGATGCGCTTTTTCAATGTAGAAGCTAACTGCTACAATGATACCCATTGTCAAAACTGCGTCAACTGGCAGACCAAAACGACCGATTGCAGCAAGTGGGCGTTCAAGCGGGCTAATCCAGTGGAAATCTTTCTCATGGTCAAGGAAGAATTCCATCGCAACCATCATCAAGAAAGCACCGCCGAAACCGCTAATCAAGTGATGTGAAGCATTAAGTACGTTACTGTATTCTTTAGGGTCATTGAGAGCCAATGCAACAGCCGTCCAAGGAGCCATGTGACCAAGAATCGACACAATCAAGATTGGGAAGATAAGTCGCATACCGAATACCGCAATCAGAATACCCCATTTAATGAACCATTCGCGCCAGTATTGATCCATGTCTTTCAGAACTTTAGCGTTAAGTACCGCGTTGTCGAAGGACAGAGAAACTTCAAGGATACTCAAAATTACAATTGCGACTACACCAGCGAGAATGCCTGCTGTACCACCAGTATTATAACCAAGAGCAGCACCAATCAAGATTGCGCAGAATGCGAAGAGACTTGACCATTTGTAGTATTTTAGAAACGTTGCTTTTTTCATTTGTTTTTCCAGTTTGTGGATTTAAAGGATTGTGTGTTTGTTTTAACAGGGTCTATTATAATGTAGCTTTGTTACTCAGTCAACACTTTTTTTCATTTTGTTTCGTGAACCTGTGAATCATTGTTTGTTGCATTTTACAGTGTTGATTATAATGCTGTATCCATTCAGCGTCAACACTTATTTTCAATCTAGAACTTTTGATTTCAGGGAGTATTTCAACTCCCATTAATGTGCGCGTATTATAATGCTACTTTTTCGTTGAGTCAACACTTTTATTTAAAAATACTTCTTTAATGTAGTGAATTACAACAACACCAGCAATAGCACCAAAAACAAGCTCTTTATTTTTTGCTGCAAGAATCACAACTAGGATTACAGATACTAACAAATAAATAGACCAATTATTCTTAATATGTGTTTTGATTTTTTTAATATTCATTTAAAATTTTCCTGTGTTTTAAGTTTTCGGACAGTGTTCTCGAAAAACAGACATAATTGAGTTATGAATGGGTTTGTATTTTTGATGAATCAAAGCCCAATCATTTTGAAAAAGTGCATAATCATGATTGATTTCTTCATAAAAAGTATTTACGCTTTCTTTTTCTTTTATGAATCCATGAACAGCTAATTGTCTTCCATAATCAGCAATTCGAAGGCTATGCCATAGAGATTTCAAAGAAACCTGTTCGTTAAAGTCTTCTGCCAAAATAATCTTCTTTTTGGCTTTCACATAACTGTTAGAAGATTTTTGAGAAACACCTTCTCGCAATTTAGAAAGAACAATTTTAAAGTCTTTGGTTTCTTGAATTTCATTTACCACAAAATCATGAGAAATGAACAAGCATTCCAAAGCGGCAATATCATGTTGTTCAAGGTTATTAAGAAATTCAGATTTTGTATAAGATGAAATTTCGCAATTGAATCCATCAATCACAATTTGTTTTTGAAAGGACGAATCTGAGACAATGATAAAATCATAATCATCAGGCGTTTTGTTTCCATAAACAGCAGAGCCGTATGGGAATACAGCCTGTGCCTGAAAGAGATCTTTGATTTTCAGAATCAAGGAGGACATGTCAATGAAGCCTGTGTTTGTTTAAGATGAGTAATTATACCTTAAACACTGATTTTGTGCAATCATTATGTTTAAAATACTCAAATGACTTTTTCTAAAGCTTTACAACGGATATTATTGCAAATATTATTAATAGTTATGATATTTTTATCCCAATCTGAAATTCGATCTTTAATATCGTCATCAATCGTAACTTTGTTTTTTTCTAGAAGACTCAAAAAATAAAGTTTATTTTCTTTAATATATGTCATGTATTTTGAAAATATTTCTTCAAGTAGTAAAATCTCATCAGATGAGAAGAAAATTTCATTTTGATTAATATGATTTCTTTTAATCATTTCAGGAACTGCAATGAGGTCCATTACTTTATTTTTAATGTTATTTACTTCATAATATAAATTAACAATTATTTCATTAAGTGATTTTGAGCTTTTAGCAACATTATCGGAATGAAAATCACTAATGAAATTAGACATATTGTCTCGTGCTTTAATATTTTCTTCCATGTAGTGATTGAAAATTTCTAACACTTCTGAATTTATAAGATGTTTGTTCATAGTCGCTCCGAATTTAACTTTAGTTGGGAAATTTCCCAAGCAAGCTGGGACTCATAATCTTGTCTTTTTTCTGGTTTGTACAAACTTTGTATATGTAATATTTGCAAAAAAGAAAGACCATTCCAGTTTGCTTTAATGTGCGTTATTTCATCAACTTCAATAAGGTCATCATCAATGCTCACATATGTCTGTCCATCAATATGATGCTTGGAGATCCATTCTTTAAGTTCTCTGGCTCTTTGATTTTCACCAGCACCATAGTTTTCGTATGTACACCAAAATTCATGTAATTTGCATTCTATGTTGTAGCGATTTTTCAAACGAGAATAAGCACCATCAGCAGTCTTGCAAATTATTCGCTCACAAGATGCCAGAACTACAAAAACATCTGGTTGAGCGAATAATTTATTCAAAATATTGACATTAATGGGGTCATACCGCATACCGCCAAGAATGGTCCTAGGATTACTAATAGGGCCATCAATATCAAGGAATACAATCATCATTGAATATGACCTGATTCTTCAAAAACAGTTTCATCGTCATTAAAGTATTCAGCAACATTTTCTTCTGAGATAGCTGCATAATATGCATCTTCCAATTCACGATAAATCCAATCCATGAAAGAACGAAGAACGTCTTGCATGTCCTTTTCAAGACTGCCAATATCTCGATACATATCGTCAGCATGTTCGACACTGATATCTACAGAGTTACTGTGGTAATAACGGTCGTTGTGAACGATTTTGCCTTCAAGTTTATAAAAAGCTTTGCGTTGAATGTCAGTAAAATCTTTCGCAATTCTATGAAGCTTTTCATCAAGCGGTGCATACTGCTTTACGTTTTTAAGTGCTTGTGCTTTGTAAGCAAAGGAACCCTCAAAACAAGCACCATCACCTTGGCAACAGAAACCACTATAATAAATATCGCTAATATCAATACCCATCAAATGAGCGATTTCTTTTGCATCTTCATAAACTGCTTCTTTCCAGCCTTCATCAAGAACACGTTCACTGTAATAAGAAATTGCAGTTTGCTTAGCTTTTTCAGAAAGTTGATTAAATGAAAGGTTTTCAGTGGTCATTTGAGTGAATCCATTATAAGTGGGAGTGAGGCTATTATAATGGATTCGCTTAGGGAAGGCAATGCTTTTTTCTTAAATTACCACGAAACTCGAACGATATATTCGCCGGGTTCAATGACTTTATGATGAGCAAGAATTGCAAGCAAATTGTCAGTCGAAAAGCCAAAACTACCATCCTTGATATTTTCAATGCCTTCTTCGTATTCATAATCTTTTTCAAGATTTTCATCAACATGAAAACTGTGAGTTGAATCGTTGTTTGCTTCACAATCAGCAACAAAGTTATAATTATCCATTTGGGCATAATCAAAAAGTTTTTTCAATTCGTTTTTGATTAGATCTTCAAAATTTCGGCATTCAATTTTGAATACAACTTTTTTGGTGATACCGTAGGTTTTGCAAATACTCATATTTATTCCTTACCAAGACACTTTGATGATATATTCAGCAGGTTCAATAACACCCTTGAATGTTAGGTAATGCAAAATAGCACTAGCCATGTAATGGAATTTCCCATTTTTGAAATTTTCGAGATCATGTTCGAAGCTTTCAGGTTTTTCCTGATGATAATCATACAAACTCAAAGTGTCATAACTATGAGCCGAATCGTTTGGGCATTCTTCATATGCAGCAAATTCATATTTTTTAATATCTGGACATTCTGCTACACGAGGAAGGTGGATTTTAACGAATTCGTCAAAAGCATTGTAATCAACTGTAATGACAAGTTTCTTTTTTGAACCGGGAATCTTAGTGTAAGACATTGCTATTTATTCCTATGAATTGAACATGGATTATACATTATTTATGCAATTAAATCAAGTATGCTCTAAGAACTTCTTAGGTGCATTATTCCATTCTTCTTCCGTCATAAGACGTGGAATATCATCGTCTGAATCAAGACTTTGATGAATTTGTTCATCACTCGCCTTGTTGCCAAACCAATTTTTATCAATATACCGATAGGTTCTGAATTCTTGTACCATCCATACACCAGAACTGCATTGTTTTTCCCATTCACGCATTTCTTTTTCAATTAATCCATTTTTAATTGCAAAACGTTGGTTTAACGTAAGTACTTTCAAAGATGGATTAATTTCTATCATCAAGGCGTTCCAAACATCATGTTCGATTTTTCTTGGGATGCCCATGTTGTCTAACTTGGCATGGGTCTCTTCATGAGAGAGATTGTTACTTAACGACTGATGGATATAATGTTCTTTATAATCAACATCATGTACAGAATCAGAATTTTCTTTTTGGAATTGAATATCAGCTAATTTAATTCGTTCTTTTATTCTCAAAGTTTTCATTTTTTTTGTTCTCATTATTTTAATTTAATAACAAATGCAGGATCAAAACGGGAAGTAGTGTCACCCGGATAACCTCTTGGATTTGCAACAACTCTTTTTGTATCCAACATGTAATCGACATGAGTGTGCATGTGACCATGAACAACCAAAGACAAATTAGAGTATGCAATCATGTTGTCCAAATTAGATGCAAAGTAAGCGTTATTTGGATGACCTTGGAATTTCTCATCAACACTCATATAACTTGGTGCATGATGAGTAATCAAAACTTGAAAATGCTCATCTTTTGCCAATTCACTTTCAATGAATTGGCGACTTTCCTTAAACTCTTCCAAGATGTTAATTGGAGTAATATGACCAGAGTTATCGTTTTTGACGATTTTGGCAAAATCGCTAATAGAATTTTTGGCATTCATCATACGCAGATAATTTTCATTATCAAAATCGGTCCACAAAGTAGCACCAATGAAACGGATTCCATCGATAACAACAGAAGAATTGTCCAAGAAATAAAAGTTTTCCAGTTCCACATTTTTCCAGAATTCACGAACTTCTTTCATGGTATAACCATAAAATTCATGATTACCCAAAATGTAAATGACTTTATATTTTGTGCAGCAGTCTTTGATGAAGCTATAATGTGATTTATAGCTACCAATGTCGCCAGCAAGAATCAAAAATTCAACGCCCTCGATTTTATCCACAACGAAAGGTTCGCCATGTTCAAGGTGAAGGTCACTGAGAATTAGTGCATTAGACATTTTAGACTACCAGAGTTTGTTTTGATAAAATGATTATAGCAGATGATGTTGTTTAAGGCAATCAGAACTTTGATAGGATAAGAGAGAAAATACCCCATGCGACTACAAATAGCACAACCTTGCTAAGAAAAGTCTTAAAAAAGCTTTTTAGCTTACTAAATTTTGACGTATTGGTTGCGGTCATTTTCGTATCTGCCTGACAATAGATTTTAATAGCAAGATTATAACACAAAGCAGATGATTATAAAAGAGTTTATTTATTTTTTTTGTTGATTGAATCTTCCGAATAAAACAATTTACTTTTGATTGGAATATGTACAGATTGCATTTCTTTATCTTTTTTTTCAAGAAGATTGATAAATAGACAAGCAAAAATATAGACAATTACAAATGTTATGGTAAAAAAAGCCAAAGAATGGATATATGGCACACCAACAGCGTTTAAAATTATACTAGATAACCCTGCAAAAAGAAATATTATGCCATACATAAATATAATAAGCATATTAGTTACCATTAGTTTAAAATACGATATCAGTTATATTTTAAATACGCAAATTTAAATAATATAAAACGGCTCGAAAGCCGTTTTAATATTTACTGCTAATGTTACATTCCAATCACAGCCAACATGATGAAACCAGCAAAGAGAGCAAGATGCGTCAAACCTTCAATTGCGTCACTTTCGCCGTCATGGACGTTCATCATTGTCACAAGCATTGTAAGAGCAACCATAACCAACTGAGGATTACTCAGACCCATGTCAATCTCTGCACCTTGATATAAAGCAATTGCTTCAATAACAGGGATGGTCAAGATAACAGTAGAAAGCGAAGCACCAAGTGCAATGTTAACTACTGGTTGCATACGGTTAGCCAAAGCTGCACGCAATGCTGTCATAATTTCAGGACTTGCCGAAATACTTGCAACAACCAAAGCGACAACCATTGGAGGGAAACCAAAATCAGCAACACCAATGTCAAACGTTTTAGACATTACTTCTGCAAGCAAGCCAATCATAACGATACCAAAAATCAGGTAGCTTACAGATTCTTTAATAGAGCCTTCTGGTTCAACTTCTTCGACTGGTTCAAGAGTTTTCTTTTTCTTCTTGTCGGGATCGTGATAGCTAAAAAAGTAACTATGGGCACCAGTTTGCAAGCGCAAGAAGAAGCAATACAAGATAGTCATGGTCATGATGCTAAAAACAGAGTAAATCTTCCATTTTTCATCAGGAATGAAAATCGGTACAATCATAGACAAGCCAATAGCAACCATAATCATGCTCAAATAACTTTTTGCAGAGTCATGGTTAAACTTTTGTTCGCTGTGCTTAAAACCACCAAGCAAAGCTGCAAGACCAAGGATACCGTTAATGTCAAGCATTACTGCCGCATAAATCGTATCTCGTGCAAGAGTAGGCGAATGGTTGTGCCCCATCATAATGGACAAGATTACGACTTCAACCAGAACTGCCGCCAAAGTCAAAATCATCGTGCCGTAGGGTTCGCCAACGTGTTCAGCCAAAACTTCTGCGTGGTGCGCAACCCGCAAAGATGCAAGAACAATTGCGCCAATCAATACGATAGAACTAATCAAGCCAACAGCTTGACCATTCGATACCAATGTGTGTTCCATAGTGTATGCAAGGATAACGCCAATAAAGGCAATTACCAGATATTTTTCGTCTTTCAAAGCATTTGTAATGCTTAACATTTTTAAGTAGCCTCTAAGCTATTTAGTGAGTGAGCGACTATTATAGTATGACTAGACGCTTTTTGCAACACATTTGTTTAAAATTAAATAATTTTTGCCTTTGATATGTCAAAAATACATTGCTTATCAAGAAAACGAACATGCTTGCTGTCAATTTCGTATTTTACAATTTTTCCGCCAAATTCTGGAACACCGTTAAGAATTTGCTCAGGAAACCAATCCAACATTGCTTTTTTTGATTGAAACCCAAAAACCCATGTAGAACCTTCCTTGTAAACTTGGTCTTGAATCTTCTGAGTTATGCGCGGATGGATAACATCCAAAAATGAGCTTTGTGCATCCTCGCTACAATATCTAAATATTGGATACCAATATTGAACCGGAGGAAAATTACCATAAAATCCATCATGGTAAAATCCAGAACCTTTATGATTTTGGACGCGATAGACGATCATTTCAAATAGGCTCAAATGTTGTAGTTTGAACAGGGTTTTCTTGTTCCAAAGACATAGTGTCGCCTTGATACAGAAAAAATTCAGCAAACATATGTTCACCAGATTTAAATGTCATATTGCAATCTACAGCAATAGTTGCATAAGAGACATAGTTACCATCTACGTCTTTGCCAATATTCCAATGCTTATGTTCATATGTGGACATGTCTTGATTTTTAAGGAAAGCGCGAATTCGACCTTGTGAATCTCGAATCGTAATATGATTAATCATTTTGATAGCACCTATGGGTTGTGAACAGATGACACATTATAGTATGTAGAGAAGGAAAAAGCTACATATATTTTGAATTGTAGCGTCTAAGCCACAAGAAAATTAATTTTGATTGAAAATGTGGCTCATGAGAGGCAATAGAGTTAAATGGCTATGTTTAAAAGGTTACGATATTTAAAACTAATTATAGATTATTAAATGTTCAGAAATAATAAAGATATTAAGTATGGTTACGAAACTTCAAAATTTTTAAAGTTGAAAAAGAACCATTACATAACCAAAGAAGAAACATTGAAAAACTTTTTAATCGTTGGTAGAGAAGCACAAAAAGCCCAAAGATCTTTTATAGAAAAGTATTTAGAAGTGAAATCGGGTTTTATATTATTTGATTTCTCAGAAGATGATTCGTATTTAGACAATATTAAGAAGATAATATCAGTTTATAAGCGTGAAGATGACCTTGTTGAATTTAAAGGAATTGATGATGAAAAGCTATTTGATATAAATGAGATAATCATTAAAAACAAAATATTGATAATAAAATCAAATAATCACGAAATAGAAAAAATCTTTTTAATATTTGAAAGCATGAATAATAATAAAGAGTTAGGATATCCATTATTTTTAAATGAATGGAATATTGATTTTTATAAATCAGAACAACTAAAAGATGGTGTAAGTTTACTAAATTCTAAAAATGTATCGCTATATCTAACAAAAGATAATTTCTTTCATTATGGTGACGGTCTTAAAGGATATTATGACACTTTAGAATGGAGCCTCAGTAGTGGTGAAACAGATGATCACAACATTAAAAGTGATAATAAAAAAACATTCTTAAATAAGGCAGAAATATGGAGTAATATTTTAGGATATTCTTTTAAAAATATTGTTATTACAAGAATAAGTAAAGATGAAACTATTTTTATGTTATCAGTTTGGGGGATGATATATGAATCATTTTATGCGCCAAAAGAACAAGATAAGGAAAAAATTAAATTTCATAAAATGAAAAGAATAAACATGCGCGATTTTTACAATTTACCAAATAATAATTTTAGGGTATTTAAGTCGCACGAAATATTCTTTCAAAAATATACATTTCATGAACCAAAAAGTAATCATTAATAAAATGGGTCTGCGACCCATTTTAAGATTATTTATATTTAGGAACTGTAAAAGTGTTCGTTAGTGAAAATAACTAATGACGCATTCTCTGATAGTTTTCTGAACTCCTGAATCCAATATTCATATTCGTCTACAGATTCAAAATCCGAAATTTTGATTTCTTGGATTAGATTTTCAATGAATGTTTTATATTCGCGTTCTTGAGTTTCATAATCACGATCTTCATCTGTAATTGGCACAAGAGCATTGGCATGATATTTTCCGAATTCCAAACCAATGAAATATTCGTCATATTCTAGTGACAGCAAATAACGTGGTGGTTTGAAATTGCATCTGACGAAAAATTCTCCTGACACTAGAAAACCAAAGGCTTTGATTAATTTTGATTTTGGGGGGTTTAACATATTATTTAACTCCTGATTTTAATGAAATTATTAACAGCTTGATTGGGATTCGTAAACAAATGGATAATTTACTCCACGAATTAATTTTTCTGCAAGAATAGCAAATTCATCGCTTCCAAGGATTTCGTCAAAATCAACAGCAGCTTTTGGTTTTTTAGAACCATAGTATTCACTGTTAGAAATTTTATTCAACGAATAAAGGCAAGGACTGATTCCTTTAGGTTCAGGATGGATTTTATCTCTTTTAATGCTTATTAACCTTTCATGTTCATTTTTTTTAACAATTAGTTTTAGGTGTACATAAGCATACCTGTAATCTTCTTTCCATTCTGCTTTTACCTTCATGTCTTTATCCATGAAGAAATGTTCAAACTCGCGAAGAATTCTACTAATAGCACCATTTTTAGCCATAAAGAACAGGCGATTGATTAAATCATCATCTTTATTAAAAACTTCTTTGATGATTTTTTCTTTTTCATCTAAACTTTTATTTTCATTATGAATCATTTTATGTTCCTCTATCACGCAAAGTCAAAGTTACGTTTTTTGAAAAAATCTTCTTGTTTAAAGCCATCACTTTTAGCGTCTTCTAAAAGTTGCAGAGTTTTAAAACGTTTTAGAACTTGTTTCGTATCAATATCGTATAAAACACGTTCAGTATAATTTTTCAGCTTAATATGAGATTTTCGAACCTTTTTTGTTGCTTCCTTGTCTATTGCAATTGATACTCTATGTGCTGAAAAATCTTGTTCAATGTTAAGGTTTTGAAGAAGAAACTCTTTAAAAGAAATAAATTGTGTAATATCAGGGTTTTTAAGGTGTTTTCTGTGTGCTTCAAAGCTATTGAAAAATCTACTATCAAAACCTTTACCATGATGAACAATGAATGATGGATCTTCAAATGCTTGGTAAGTCAAAATGTTTTTATAAAGCTTTTCAATCATGGAACCAGCAGTTGCCTGATATTTAAACTCATATACGCTACCTGTTTTCATTGAAAAGAAATCAGGTTCAATTTTCAAGTCATCAATGTGTATCTTACCTTGTATTCCCCAACCGCGTTGGAAACCGCCACTAAACTCATGAAGGTAACGAGTGAAAAATAGATAATCATTATCAACCCATCGCTGAATATCTTCGTCAGATGTGGCAATATATCCATTATTGGCAAAATATGGTTCGCCAGCAATAGCTACGAAAGCAAGTCCGATCTGTTCGAACATTGTTCCGTTACTTTTACTACTATTCATGTCAGCCATTATGGGATTACTCGTGGTTTTACGTAAGGTCTAATTATACAGGATTGTCAAGTAAAAGGCAACAAAAATGCCACCCAAAGGCAGCATTTGTATTAAATTTAAATCTATTTTACTTTTGCATTTTCAACAGCAACATTAAGTTGTAATGAGCATCATTTCCTGCATTTCTAATATTTTCATATTTGATTTTGAAAAAATCTAGAGTCTTTTGAAGTGTGGAATTACTTTTAATGCGAAAATTATTTGCCATTAGCTGAGTATCAATAATAGAAATCTTTTTTTCAGCCAAGTTAATGCCGTATTGATTAAGAATTGATGTATTCATTCCATAAGCATGGAACAAAATATAATCAGCATCATCAATTAGATCTTCAATAATTGCTTTGATAGAAGATGAATCAATATAAAAAGATTTGCCAAAGTTGAATTCTTTAATTTCTTTTTTCTGCGAATCGCTTAGGGAAGAAATTTTGTCCTTTATGAAATAATGCTGATTTGAAACTTTGTTGTTTTCGAAAACCGCAATTCCTAATTCATAATGTTTCATTGCTTTCGTTATTTGTGATTGGACGAATTCAAAGTCAATTGACACAATTTTTTTATTACCCAAGTCGAGGTTAATATTGTCAATATTCTTGCAAAAATCTTGATTAATAAGTTTATTGTTTTCTTTATCTTCGACTTTCTTTTTAACTAGTTTTTGAATTTCAGGACTCATAATGAAGTCATGTTTTTTCTTTTTGAAGTCTTCATTGTTATCGAAATCAATAATAACAAAACTATCATCTAGAAAAGTAGGCTTTACTTTTTGGAAAAGATTAAATTTGTATGGATAACTTACCTCCAGATATTTGGTCAATAAAAGGATATCATCCTCGGTACTGTAATACCGATTAACTTCTTTTGTGGAGGCATAAAATCGTTTTACGCCAAGTTCTTCGACCAAAAATTTCTCACAAATTGTACTAGACAATTCTTTTGTTGGAATTTTATCTTTGAAATAAGGATGATTTTGAAAATTGTCAAAGACACTTTTGATGTTATAAAGGTTCATTTAAGAATCCAGATAGCTTGAATAAGGAAACAATTATACCATTGAACACTCTAAAAAGATAGTATTAACCACAAGAAATGGCTAAATTTCGCTGTTGAGCGTTGTCAACAATTTCCAGCATGATAGCAAGTTTAGATGCAATATATTCTTCATTGATGCCACCATAGTACATGATTCCTTCTTGATGAGGTTCACGCACATGATTATTACTCTTTGCAGAGTTAATGGCTTTAATAAGCTTCCTTTTTAAATTAGGAAGATCTTCGATGGCAAAGCTAATCCAATAGTCATTTGCACGACACTGTATAGGATAATTTGCATCAATTACTCTCAACATTGCAAGCATATTGTCATTTGACAAGTTCATTTCGTGTTTGAAATCGAATTCTGGATATGCCATTTCATAATAAAGACCTGTACCTTCTTCTTGCAGGAAATTATCATATTCGAAATCGGAATTTAAGAAATCAGGATACAAATCAATGGCATAGACTTTAACACGTTCGATGTTAGAATAGTCGATGTTCGCGCTAAAAGTCATGCTCATTTTTAAATACTCTTATGAGTTGAAAGAAACATAATTATACTTTAAGAAGAAAATTTCGTCAACAAAATAATTAATCTATTTTGGTTTCTTGCTCATGTACTTTCACCCAAGATGGTGGTTTCATTTGACCATTATAAGCCCATGGTTGTGTATGTGAAGCTTCTTCACGATAGAAGTTTGAATGAGTTAATATTGATGGTGCTGTGGATTCAATAACGTCACTCGTTATTCTAACAAAACAATAAACAACTTTTATCCTACCAAAAGAAAATCTTTTTGTTGCGTATTCTTTCCATTTAACAGAAGCTTCTTCCATCGATTCAGCAGCAACATGGATATGTCTTAAAACGACATGGTTATCATCATGATTTTCAACTTCAATCATTGTAAAAATTGTCATATATTATATACCTAATTTGTGTTTTGTTGATATAGATCAATCATACAATATTTGATTTGTATTTTTTTAAAACTTTTGTAAATAAAATTTCATAAAAGAAAAAAGGCTACAGTTAGTAGCCTTTAAGTTGAATCTTATATTTGGAAATTAAATATCTTCGCCTTCGAGGTTGTCACGGTCGATAGCAATCGACTGAACAGGTTCAATTGCGTCAATATCATAAACATCAATGATGACGCCTTCTTCGGTATAGTTAACAGTTGTAGAACCCATAGTTTTGTGATCGACAACTACACGGTCATCATGGTTAAAAGGACTCAATTCAATGAACGTTTTGCTTCCAAGACGAATCATAAAAGGTTCTTGTTCCTCGGCGCGAAGTCTACGAATAAGCCTTTCAATTTCACGAATGCTTTCTGCTGACATAATATATTACCTATTTGATATTTAATTTTAAAATAAATAGGTCTAATTAAAGACCTATGTTATCAGCTATATTCAGTGCCACCTTTACGAGTAAGATACTCAGGCGATACGCTTTTCAAAATAACTCTGCGACCGGGCAAACCTTCTTCCAAACGTTCTACTGCAGGAGTTACAACAAGACCTTCGCGCATGTTTGCTTCTTTGCCAGAAAAAGACTCTTTACCGCTTGTGTATTTTTCAAGCACTGCTTGGCTAAAAGGACCGCGATAAAGTTTTGGAACTCTTTTGAGGTTCAACTCTTCAAGAACCAATTCCAACTCATAATCGCCAAGATATTTTGGCTCATTACGATCACCCATGCAGATTGCAAAGACTCTAAAAGCAGTTTGACCTTTGCTTGTGAAACCGTAATGCAAGTCTTGGATACCACAACCAAACAATTCACCCAAAATGCGAACGGTTGTTCCAAATCGGTTAGAAAGAAGAATCGCAATATCAATCAAACCGTCTTCTTTCGCATGTTTGTTGTAAAAGTTTTCGTTATCTGTTTTGAAAGCATAACCTTTTTCAATACAACCTTTACTTGCCACAAATACACGACGATTGAAATAATCATCACTGCCTTCATTTTCTGGCACGGCTGTAATAGCACAGAAAGTCCCATGAAGTTTTTCAGTAAAAACGACTTCTTCGCCATCTTCAAAAATATGAGGATGTTTTTTGATGTCATCAATATCGAAATGGAATGTATGTTCGTAAGGCAGAGCAAAAGCTTCGCCTTCAAGTTCAACAGGAACAGCGGGTACATATTTTTCAATACCAAGTTCTTCGCGAACATCATCACCTTCTTTCCAGTGACTACGAGCAGGATACACAAGACCTTGACTCAAAATGCCACGAAGACGCAAAGCTTTAACCCGGTTTGCTTTTGTACCAGCAAGGCGACCAGTCAAACCAAGTTCTTCGATGAGAGCGTCAGGCAAAATGGATGCTTCTTGAATATAAGCAGCCAAATCGCCAGTTTTGTACACGTCTTTGCCAACAATGGCGCGATATCCGCCAATGTGCGCTACTTCTAGGGTGTCAGCGTTATTGTGGGGTTCGATAGTCAATCGAACCACTTTAGTTTCAAATGTAGCCATGTTGTTTATAACCTTTATCGTTTAATAATGAGGTGATTATACACGACTATAATGACTATATCAATGATTATTTTTCAGGCTTTGCAACCAAAAACAATCCGCTATTAAATTGGATGCCCCCTTTGTGGTCAATATAGGTTCCGTCACTAAAAGAGCTTTCAATATTCAATTCAGGAATAGAGTCAGTGCAATAAATCATGTCTTGACAAAACTGAACCTTACCACCACGAACAGGTGCTGAAATATTTTTTCTGAAATCAGGCATCAACATGATTTCATTTGCAAACTCTGCAGGACTAACTTCCAATGAGAAAATTACTGGATATTCAAATTTGTAACCAGCAGAATCTGTATATGGAAATACAAGATATTGGTACGAAATAGTATTCGTCAAAAGATTAGAATCAAGAGGATCGCGGGAATCGACATCAAGAGATTCACTTTTTCCATAACAAAGCATTCCGCCACGGTCAATATCAAGGAATCCAGCACCAACAGGGTATGAACTATCAAAACAGACTGATTCACAATGTTCTAATGCAAAAGAAACATCAGCATGAACCATTTGACGGGGAAATATCACGATAATATGAGATAGTTCTTTATCTTCTGGTTCATGTTCAGTAACGATATATTTCCAATTGTTATACATATTTAATTCCTATTGAAGTTGTTAATCGATTTCAGCAATAATTTTTTTGTTTTTAAAAATAGCAAAGTCATTACGACATAAACGAACAACTTTTCCAACATAGTTAAACTGTGTGGGTTCTAAAATCCAATGTTCTTTTGTTATTTCAAAATCTGAAACTTTTTTGGCTGCGCGCCCTTTTAATTTTGTTTCGTATACATACCATCCAGAATTTAATTCCATTGCAAGATAACGAAGTTGAGTAATACCTTGGATGCCAAGTAAACACTGTGCAACAGAAGGTGATACACAAATACGAGGTGTTTTCTTACACTCTTCATCACTCATGTACGTTGGGATACGTGGTTCAAAAGTGGGTTTCAAACCAAGATAAACTCTGCTCACATGATACATTAGATGGACTCAGATAGATAATTTAAGCATTAATTATAGCTGAAAAATGAATATTAATCAAGTGATTTCAATATTACCAAGATCATATTTTAAAGTAAAGGAAGAAAAGTCGATGTTAAATGCTTGTTTTTTCAATTTTTTTTGTATTATATATTTTATGATTTTGGTGAATAGGGACATGAAAAGAAGAGATTTGATAAAAGCATTAATGGGTGGAATGGTTTTGGCAACTCCCTTAACTATTCTAGCAAGCACCATACAGAATAAAATTAGAGTTTGGAATCATGATAATAAATTAAGATTAGTATTTGATTTGGATAAACACTACGAATATCAAACATTTTTGTTGGAAAATCCCTTTAGAGTAATTATAGATATTCAATCTGCAAATTTAGTTAATCAGTTCAACCAAATGCCAATAGCAGGTACACCAATAAAATCAATAAGAAGTGCTATTCATGGTTCGGGTACTAGAATGGTTCTGGAAATGCAAAAACCAGTAGTTATTAACTCTTTTACACTGGCGGGTAAGCAAGGTGGTTCAAGAATAGTCTTTGACATGATGCCTAGCACAAGTGGTGGAACTGCATACACAAACAAAAACGTTATAGAAAAAGATGTAAATGAATTTCAAGATTCTCCTAAAAGAGATATTGTAGTCGTTATTGATGCTGGACATGGTGGTAAAGATCCCGGCGCTGTGGGTAAAACGGGAGAAATGGAAAAAGTTGTTGTTTTAGCAATCGCAAAGTTACTAAAAGGAAAATTTGATCGTTCACAAGGGTTTAAAGCCCACCTTGTAAGGGATGATGATTTCTTTGTACCATTAAGAAAAAGAGTCGAAATAGCAAGAAAACATAAAGCGGATATATTTGTATCTATACATGCAGATGCTGCTCCAAGAATATCAGCAAATGGTGCGTCCGTCTACGCACTATCAGAAAGAGGTGCAACATCAACAACCGCAAGATACTTAGCAAAAAGCCAAAACAGTGTAGACTTATTAGGTGCAAAAAGTCTTCTTGATTTATCAGATAAAGATCCGATGCTTGCTGGTGTTATCTTGGATATGTCTATGAATTCAACAATTTCGTCAAGTTTAACATTAGGTGCAAGTGTATTAAACAGTTTGAGTAATACAACTAAGCTACATATTCCAAGAACAGAACAGGCAGCATTTGCTGTTTTAAAATCTCCTGACATTCCATCAATACTTATTGAAACAGGTTTTATATCCAATTTAAAAGACAGTGAGAAGCTTAGGAATCCAATTCATCAAAAAAAGTTATCTGACTCTATATTCGCCGGAATAAATAATTATTTTAATAGATATCCGCCACAAGGGACATATCTGGAGTGGACAAAATCCAATTCGAAAAATATGATAGTAGGGTAGTTAAAGACTTTTAAATTGACATTAAGTGAAAAAATGTTATTGTGGCGATAGTTATTTTCACATTAATAAAGGTATAAAAATGAAAAACGTATTATCAATGGCTATCTTTGTTTTGTTAGTTGGTTGTTCATCTAATAATGAAAAAGATTCTACTATAGAACAAGTTCAAACAAACGTTAAATCCTATTATCAACATGACTTTTTAATAGTCGGTGTTAACAAAGCTGAAAAGGAAAAGATTGATTATAATAATATTGATGTTGAATTAAGAAAGGGGATTGTTTTTAAAGGGTACAAAATTCCAGAAAAATGTCTTGATATTATTAAAGTTGGTGATGTGTTGACGTTCAATGTTGAACACGAATCTGCTGGTATAATGAACTCTTTTAAATTATCAGATTATTATGAACCAAATACTTGTTTCAATAAAATAAAAAAGCTTTCTGATTAATCAGAAAGCTCCTGTTTACCGTAAGTATCTACATAAGAATCAAAGATTTCACACAGTTCATCACACCAACCATACGAATTTCCAATTCCTTTATAAATTTCCAAACTCTTTCTTTCGTAAAACGGAAGGATTTGATCACGCTCCATCATGTTGAGAACTTGATTATAATGATAACCAAGTTTTTCTGCATGTACTGCAACATCTGCTACGGAATTCATATTATTGCCTTTAATTGAATGATTCTATTAGTTTGCGATCAATGTCGCCACGAGACTTGATAATTTCTACAATGTTCTCTTCTGGATTATCACTTACAAAATCCTTGAACATATCTATCATTTTGTCTGAATGTCCATGACATGTGACACCATTAGGTCCAATATTTACAATCCCATAACTGACCAGTTTATTACTTTCGTAGACTTCAAAAACCTCATTGCTTTTTTGAAGTGCTTCTTGAATTTCAAAACCATTCATTGCCATAGGAAAGATGATTGGAAATTCTAAAACAGAACCATTTTGTTTTGTACAACTCATTACTATATAATTAAATTTCATTTCAAAATCCTATTTGGTTAATGTATCAGCGCGGAAGTTAAAATATTATAGTCTTTTAATTTTGATTCTCCAATTTATTTAAAATAAAACAGGAGCCTAAGCTCCTGTTTACATGTGTCTAAATTAGTAGAGACTAATTTGAACTCGACGGTTTTGCGCACGACCAGCAGCAGTATCATTAGAGGCTACTGGTTGAGTGAAGCTTGCACCAGCGGTTTCAACATTTTGTACTGGGACACCTTGTGCAGCAAGGTACTGACCTACGTTAATAGCTCGTTGCGAAGAGAGCATTTCATTCAACTTTGCAGAGCCAGTATTGTCAGTGTGACCTACAATTCGTATTTTACTGCCATATTGAGCAGCAGACTGAGCAACAACATTTAGTGCGCTATAAAACGATGGTTTCACATCAGCACTACCAGTTTCAAAAGTGATGTCACTTGGAATCGTCAATTGAATACGATTCTGAGAATCACGCGCTACCTGAATACGCTGGCTTTCAAGTTGTTCACGAAGATGTTTTTCTTGAACATCAGAGTAAGCACCATAACCGCCACCAGCCAATGCACCAATACCTCCACCAATCAGTGCGCCTTTTGAACCACCGAGCAATGCACCAGCAACAGCGCCTACACCAGTGGCAATACCACCATATTTAGCTGTTTTCGACATTTGCGATTCGCCGGTTTGCGGATTAGTTGTACAGCCTGCACTCATAGCAGCAACAGCAACAAGAACAATACTAGCAATAATTCGTTTCATATTTTTAGCCTTCTTTTAATGTTTGGTGTGATTATTATACTACGTAAATCTTTGTTTTGCAACGTTTATTTGATTTTGCTTTTTTCATGAGGTTTCCCCTTTGAATTGAGTAGATTATAGATGACTGTTTTCCCTTCGTCAATATTTATTTTAATATGTTTTTGTTCGGATATTTTTTTTGATTTAATACTGATTAAAAGTTAAATTATATTTACTATTTTAAAAGGTATTAAAAATGAAGATTGAATATGTTGAGCCATTACTGAAAAGCGATATAGAAAGAATTGTTTCTCAAACGATAACCTTAAAGGATTTTCTTGAATTAGAGCCGAAAATAATCAATAGAGTTAATTATGTATATGAATTCATTGGTAAAGTTGTAGGTTTTGAAGTTAACTATCTTACATTGAGCAATGGTTATATGGAGAATTTCGGATTTTTCGATCCTAGAGAGTATTCGGAAACCATTTCTTTATCTGGCAGTTTTAGTGAATCTGATGATTCTTGCTTGCTTTATGAAGGTGAATTTCCGACTAGATTCCTACATGAAGAATTTGAAGACGAAGTTAAGCAAGAAGTCGCAGATTATTTACAAAAATTTAAAGATTGTTAATTTAAAAAGTTATGCAACAGGGTCTGTGATGACCAATTGATTGCCACGGAACATAAAATTACCAGAATGAAGATCTAATTCTGACATATATTGAGTATCTAAAATATAATCAATTTTTTTGGACCATTTTTTGTAGTCATTGTATTCAATAGTGGAGAAAGTGTTTAAATGTTCAAATGCTTGTTTCACTTCGCCATCATAAAAATGCTTTGACAATTTATCAAAAAAGTTACCAGATGTTTTTCTTTTTTTGATTTTTTCTAACTTTTCCATTTTGCAGCAATATTCACCTTCAAATGTGAAAAGGTTTAAAATTACAGGAAATAATGGATTTTTAGTGCGTTTTGCAGCCTTTGCATAAACCAACCATGCATCATCACTCATATCAGTAAGACTGATTTTATAAGCAAAGCCATCACGAGCTTCATATACTAAAGCAAATGCACCAGAACCTAGTTTTTTAACAATGCCACGATTCTTTTGAAGCGCTCTATCAAACTTAGCTAAAATACGGTCACTATTGCTACCATAACCAAGATGTTTTTTGAAAAAATGCACAAGCATACAAATATTTTTCGGGAAGTTGTCGTCTACTGGAAGAACAGACACAACTTCAAGAATTTCTTTTTGCGTGTAAGACTCATACATATTCTTAGTCATTTCTATTCAAACCTTCTTTTGCCGTCTATGAATTTAACTTCGGGGTATAATGATGAGTATTTTGAGAAATTATCTCTTGTTCTTTTCCAGCCTAAATCAGAATAGTGAGTTTGATAAATACCACTAATATCTAATTCTTTCGCTGTTTCGAACATTGATTGTATCAGGTTTGTGCTGATATGTCTACGTTGATGAGATTTTGAAACACCAATATTTTTCATACTCCAATGACATTTCGTCAAAGAATGATATGCTTCTTCTGAATATTCAAGACAGAGCAATCCAACAATGTCTTTTCCATCAAAAGCAACAAAAATAATTTTAGGATTGGCAGGAGAGAATGAAACATTGAAAAATGGAACATCTAGAACATTGAGTACTTTATTGTTGATATTTGATGTTAACTCATCAATATTTTTAATATCGATTTTCTTTTTTAGAATATTTTCTATTACTAGTGGCAGATTAATGAATTTTTCAATGTGCATTTATTAGACTACAATAAAAAGACCTTGAATTCACAAGGTCGTAATGGATTATTTTTGGATTTTAGCCAACAGTTGTTGAGCAATGCTCAACGATTCAGCCTCATCTGTATTTTTGAAATGCTCAATAGACACAATCAAGCTCTGATTCAAATCATAAAGTGTTTTTTCAGAATTTGGTGTAATAAAAACCAAATCCGATGCCAAAAGTTTTTCGATGAAATTGGAAGAAGTATAATCTTGGAAGTCTTTTTCTTGATATTCTTTTGCAAAGATCTCTTTGACATTATCAGTATGGAAAACTTTTTCAAAGAACTTATGCGCTTCAACAAGACCAGCTTCTGTGCGAAGACTAAGTTCTTGAACGACAGCACTAAACCGATTGAGGCTATAAGCTTCTTTCAGGCGGTCAGAAAATGTAAACGAGCGATTGAATGGCATGATTTTTATCCTGAACCTATGATTAAGGTATAATTATACTATAATGTTGTCTTCGCGTCTATAGATACTTGTGTCTATTTGAAAAGAAGCATCATCTGTTAAGTAATCCACATATCCTTTTTTGTATAGATGCACCCAATAGGCATATGAAGGGTCTTTAATCGTTTCACCAATACCGTTAGCAGTAATCTCATAACCTTGTGTTCGGAACCATTCTAAAGCTTGCAAAGTATGACCTTTGCCTTCAAATGCAGAACTCCATCCTGAAATGACAAGACTTTTATCATAAATATCAATTTCACCAAACACACGCCCGTCCTCATAAAAAGTCCCTAGACCTAGAGTTTCGGTTATTCGTGGTTCGAATGGTGGAATATTATCGTTCAATTGGGTACTCGGTTCTAAGTAAATAAACAACAATGTTTCTAAGTGCTTTTACATGAGCAGCATGTCCATCGTGAAAAAGAATATCGGCACTGTCTTCTTCTGGTTCATGCTTAATAGCTTCTACTAACTTCCATGGATCGTTTTTTACATGGTCGGGATCTTTCTGATACAAGAAAACAGAAATGTCACCATTCATGTGGCTATGTGCGTATTCGCTGGCAGGAACAGCAATACGTTGGGTTACAGGGCAAATGTGACCAGCTTCGTTATAGTATTTCATGATTCTATACCTATGCTCGTTTGACTGATGTACATATATTATAACGTATTTAGAATTTCCTGTAAACACATTTCTAATGTTTTGTCACTAGGAATGTATCAATGTTGCTTAAAATTCAAGACAATGAAAGTATACATGAAAAGAGTTAAAAACAAAGTTAAAAACAAAGTTTGCCCTAAAATACCAGAAAAAGTATGATAGGTTGTGAAATAGTACAATGAGAAACCTACAACAAATCTTTTAATCCAATCTTTCCATACTAAATAACCATCTGGATATTTGCCTATGCCATATTTCCAAAGTTTTTGGATTTCAATAAACATTAATAGAGTGGTCCCTAAAATGTAAACACCCAACACAGCCCAAAGTGGATAATATAATTGAGGCACAAAAGTATAAGCAATAAGCATTACAGGAAGTAAATAAAATGGCAATTTAATGTTCATTGTTTTTCTTCATTAGTTTTTTGAGGTTCACGAGAAAATCGCATATTCATAAGAATCATTGGTGCATCAAATATAAGATAAGCGAATGATAATGACAGAAGCACATTGAAAAAAGTAGAGTCAAAAACACCATTCATAAGGTATGTTCCTACAAGGAAACAGGTGACAATGATTGATATTTTTTTTGTTAAGGCGGATTCTGGCTTTGTCTCTCTACTTTTGAAAACGTTTAAAATACCGTCTTTAAAAATAGAGTAAATGGCAATAGATACCGTAAAGATGCCCAAAAAGCTAAGCATAAATAGGTAAGCTAGGCAAATTAAATATGTAAAAATATTAGGGTAATTTGCTTGGATAATCAAAGCAAAAATGAACAAAATGACAGGCATTCTGATTTTTAATTGTTTGGCTTTCACGTCTGACATTATTAATTATCTTATGGTAATGAATTTCTTTGATTATACATTGTAATGATAGAATTAGCAACAAAAAAAAGACTCCGAAGAGTCTTTATTTTTTAAGTGATGCCATTAAGCGCAAGCGCCACGCAGCATACTCAAACTTGTATCTTTGATGAAATAACCATCTTTGATTTTACGCTCAACCACTTCCAAAGTGCGCTCTGAACTGGAAATAATGAAGTTTTCAACGGACTCGCCAAACTCGTTGGCTACGTCGATGGTGTATCCCATACCATTTTTTTCTGGACGGACAAAAATTCGTTTTTGTTTAAGATTTGACATGTTTTTACTTCCTTTATTTTGGGTTTAAGTTTTATTGAAGAGTTCTGATTACTATGCCAGCTTCTTCTTGTATCTGTTTTAGATTTCGAGCTTCAAATTCTCTAATCACTTTATCGTCAATTCGTTGGTCTACAATTCTGCAATCAAAAAAGCTACCAAATTCACGAACGCTACAAATCACGTCTGGAATCAATTCTATATGACAAACACCTACATTGTCAATAACAGATTGAAAAGCGTCTGCATTTATATTTTTTACAGTATTCATAGTCATTATACCTTTATCATTTAGTTTAAATTTTATCGTTTTAAGGACTGGAATTTAAATTAAACGACCAGTCGTTCCCCTTACAAATTAGAAAGAATTTTCCTCTTTCTGTTTGTATATTTTACCCTTATAAATCCTATTATGGAAGCGATTTTAAAGGAACTGTTATATCGTTTTACACTAATAATGACTAAAATCTGTCTATTCAAAATAAAGCATTATGACACTATGTTAAAACCAACCTTTTTCATTCATGGTTTGCTTAATATAGGCATTGGCACTTTGTTGCTTTTCGGATTTTCCTACTTCGTGAAAGTATTGCAAACCGTCTTTGTTAGAAATCGCAAAGCTCAGCGAATGAGAGCCAGCAGGATTGTGAAATACATATACGCAAGCATTTCCTTTTTCACAAATCTCATAAAGCTTTTCATGAAAGCTCATTGGAAAACTTGTGTATTGGGAAAAACGTTCAATAGTCTTGAGGTCTGATGTAAAAAGCTCGCCTTTTGCAAAATCATAGCCATTGCATTTACGTTCATTAATACCACGAACATAAATAGACGATTGAAGATCTGAAAAAACGTTACCAGACATGAGGCTCATTTTTTCGAGTTCTTTGTTAAACGTTTTGTGCAGAGTAGGCGTGTTCATTATTTGTTCCTATGTGTGTTTGGTGAAAGCATTATAGCACTATAATGCTTATCTGGAAAGAGAAATATCAGTTGATTGATACGTGTTTTTCATCTTTAGACCAGAAACCATAGCCCATTTTTCCAGTTTCGTCAAAATCGAAGTTCAAACCAAAATAAAGCTCTTCCCCAGCCACTTCGTTCAAATCATTCAACAAAGTTTCCATCAAGAAAACATTACCATCTTCGTCTTGGATTTTTTCTTTAAGAGATTGGCGGCTGTCTGCTTTTGTGGGTTCGTATTTCCGAAGTTCAGAAATAGCTTTATCAATGAATGCTTCATTAAATACAATGCCTTGGATGACCATACCGGGAACAGGAGTTGCTTTCATGATTTTAAACCTCTATGTGAATTCGCTTATATAGATAAGACAAGGATATTTTGAATTGGTTCAACTGAAAATTGAATTTGACCAAAAACCATAGTTAAGTGGTTGGTATGGATGTGAAGTGAAAACGTATTCAGAAGATGAATAGGAGTCAAGAATTTCCATCAAGTTGACTAAAAATTCTTGACCATCTTCGTCTTCGCAATTTTCAATAGAATTAAATTCAGAGCGTAAAGATAGAAATAATTCTGAATCGTGTTTGCGAATCTCTTTCAAGAAGGCTTCAATAATTAATTTGCTATCAGAAGTACCTTCGATAACAGTGCCAACAGAGTGCTTAATATCTGAACTCATTTATAATTCCAAATCTGTTTGATTGATGGCATTATACTATAATGATTTAAATAGTAAAGAAGAATTCGTAGATATTGTCTTAATCTGTAATTTTCGATGCTTCTATTTTTTTGATCATATCAAGTAAAGCATTAGCCATAGAAGTAGCTTCTTCTGCCGTATAGCTTAGCCTAATTTGTTCACCTTTTTCGTCACCAAGTTGCACAAGAACCTTTTTGTGTTGGGAAATTCCAACGCCCCAATGTTCAGATGAAGTTTCTCCTTTTTCTTGTAAATATCAGTAGACTTCAATATTCATTTTAGACCAGAAGTCACGACTACCATTGATACCAGTTTGCGCAAAAAGATTATCTGGTTTAAAACGGGATAGTAATTTTGTAGCAATGCCTTTGCGACGATATTCTTCTTTGACAAATACCATAGCCTGTTTTGGGGCGCATGGTTGAGGAACAATTACTAGCACTGCAACAGGAATATCAAAAGGTTTGTAATAACCATCGCTTTCCAAATAAACTTTCTCATAATGAATGCGGACTGTTCCTTTTTTCCGACCATCACGAACTCTTTCAAGCTGAGGGATTAAGCCCCAACCTTCTACAAAAAGTTTGTTTTTGATTGCAATGTCAGCATTGATTTGATCTTTAGTTTGAGGCATTTACGTTGCTCTACACAAATTAATATGGCGTGATAATATCATATACAGCAGTAATTGACAATATTTTTAACATTGAACATCGTTAATGCGAATAGTTCTATCAAATATGAGTCTATTTTTGGCTCTAAAAGATTCTAAATTGTATAGACCTTCACCAAGTCTGAAATTCACTCCATCAATTTTGTTTCGAGTGATTAACTCTGATGCAATACCTTCTCTGCGATACATTTTTTTTACAAAAACTTGAATAAGGCGACTATCTGTTTGTTTGGTTGTGTTTTTGGCATTTTTCTCAATAACAATCACTGCCACAGGTTTTTCGTCTTTATAAAAGAGGTCTACAATAGCCTCTTTCTTATTTAATGCAATTAATCGTAGTGCCATTGATAGATTCCATCCATTAACATATAATCTATTCTTGATAGCAATTTCTGCATTTGAAATATATTTTAAATCATTCATCAAGAATACTTCCAATTAATTTGAAGCAATAATAGTCGCATTATCAAAATCTATTGTAAGCTTTGCACCTTCTTTGAAAAGATTGTATGCATTTTCAATTTGAATAAGTGGCAACCCCAATTCTCGACCAACGATTGCCAAGTGAGCAAGCTTGCCACCAACCTCACAAATTACAAGACCAGCTTTCATTGCCATATCTTGATACTCTGGTCCTGCATGAGGAAGAATAAGAATATCACGTTTAGTAATAGTTTCACTTCTAAGTGTTACAACATTACCTTTGAAAATTTTCAAGCCAGCAGAGTTCAATGTGTAAAATTCGCCAGCAGGGAAAGATTTCTCTTGAAGCTGAATCATCAAATGGTTGAAAACGCTTACGTGTTCTTCATCATAAGAATATTCACTACCATCCAGATTATGACCAAGAGCCAACCAAAGATCAGTATGAAGCTGAGAATCATTGCCCATTTTCAAGCCTTGTTCAGAAACTGGTTCCCATTTTGGAGCAAGACCTGAAAGACTAGTGCGTTGAAGAGCATACGCCATTGCCAAATCGACAGGGTAGCGAATAGGGTAAACCTTGCCAAGATGACGAACTTCTTCTGTTTTCCATTCAACCCCACGTTCTTTGATAGCTTCCAAAACTTTAACTCGCAAGCTATGAGAAAAGTCTTCTACATTATCAAAGTCAAATTCTCTAGCAGTGCTTTGTGCGGATGCTTCACGATAGATATTACGAGTGCTAGCAGGAGATTTTTGTTCTGTTTCTTCTTTAATTATGGGAGGATTAACTACTGAATCACGCTTCAAATTAAGCATGTAGTAATGTTTTGCACTTTTAGGGATGTCTTTATCAGTTGTCCACAATGGCAAAGTATTAGGGTTGAATTTTTTAGCAATAACATAATCTACTTGACGTGTTCTATCACCAAAACGAACAGAAAAGACTTGTTCATCCTGATTAAGCATATAGCGCTCAACATATTCAGATGCTTCTGGAATATTAAAGTTCAAGCCACGAATTTGGATGTCATCCTGAATTTTCTCAAGGGTAACGAGTCGTTCAAATTTGAATTTCCCACCTACTTCACTGAAAATATTCGAGTAATAAATATCATGAATATCTTTTTGATAATCTTCATTCAATTCTTCAACAAGATCAATATCAGATCCAGAACCAACCAATGCATGCGTGCCTTTCAAAATGGAAAAAGCATGTTCACTTCCCATTCCTTCAAATCCTTCCATCAGGAAATTATAGCCATCACGCCATTGTCCATCGAGAACAAGGTTCCGAGCATGATTGGTGTAAAATTCGCCAGTGAAAGAGAAAGACGCAGTGGTGGTTGTCATTTAGGATATTCCTAGTATTCAGATAAGGTGTTTGGCTGTTTAATGATTGAATTATACCTGATAACCTGTTTATCGTCAACAACTCAATATTAATTTACAATTGACATGGCTATCATCAAGCAACTATAATATTAAGAATATGTAGTTTAAAGAGGAATCAAAAATTGAATTTACAAAAAATAATAGAACTAACGGAATACAGAAAAAACATGTCAACAAAAGAGCGTGATTTGATGAATGCCGAATCAAAGAAAAGACATGCTCAATATGATAAAGAAATCCTGAAAAGAATAGAGTCTATGGAAGTTTCAGAAAATCTGTTAAATAAAGTTTGTTCAATTTAACAGATTTATTTTACTTTGAATACCGATTTAGGATTCTGTGTGAATTCTAAAGGGTTATATTGCTGTGACAGTTTTTCCAAAAATCTTCTACTTATGATGCGTTCATCATTCCTTTTTTGAACATTGTTCCAGCATATTTCAATATTGTTTTCAAATGCAATCCATGTGATTGAGATATTCTCTCCAAAATAACGTTTAAATACTGATTCTGCTTTATCTTTTTTAGCTTCGCAAAGTCTAGGGTCAGTGATAACTAATTTTTCAAAAGATAACTTATGGAAATCATCAACAAGATGTTTGTTGAGTGAAAAATCATCAATTAAGAAAGTGTTGCTATCACACAACTTATTAGCAAGTGTAGTTTTACCAGCCCCCGGCAAACCAACAATAGCAGTTATTGATAAAGTATTCATTTTCTTTCCGTTAATAAAAAAGGCATATGTTTTGAGTATATGCCTAATTATATCAAGGTTTGATGTTTTTTACAAGCATTTAAAGTTCTTTCAGATATTGGTACAGGTATTTGAAATTGAGTTCTTTAACGCCTTGGTCATCATATTCACTGTACTTCCAAGCTTTTCCAATATCTAATTTTGGTGAATTTTCTTTAATTGTTGCAGGCGCTGCAGAACTTATGAATCCGAACAATTCGTTATCATTAGGCTCATAAGAACCTAATGTCCATTCTTTTCTAATGTCATACGTTAATGCATCATTTTCAAATGATTCAAAAGTAAGATATTGATCAATTGTTTTCATCATTATAAGCCATTTTTAATGAATTAAATAATTCTTCAAAATTAATATGTTTTTCTTTATAATGCGTGAAATCATTATAAGGTCCAGCTTGTGTGTCTTCTTTTTCAATCCAAATTAAAGGATTTGTGGTGATTTCTTCCAGTTTTTCGTCTGTTATTTCTGGAAAAACAACATGAGTGATTACGGGAAGATATTTATCTTTTGGTTCTTCATCAGGGACGATGATTTCAATTCCTTTTCGATAAACTGTTCCGCCATAAATACCACCAGTAACCCATTGTTTTGGAAAATGATTGGCTTCATTTGCTATTTCAGAAATAACATCAAGAAATTGTTCAACTGTTTCAATATCTTTAATATGCATGGTTTACCTTGATTTAGTTATTTTTGTATATATTTTTGGATAATGAGAAAAAGGAATATCAAATACACGATGTCCGGCATTCTTTTCTGATCTTGTCCAGCATATTGCCACAGAAGGGTTACTAAGTTTTGTGACTTCTGCAAGAATAGATTCTGTGACTTCGATTCCTGATTTTTGAAGAGATTTAATTATAGCCTCGTTTTCATTGCTGCCAAAAAGGCGAGCATGAATTGCTGCATTTCTTGCAAGTTCAAAAGCAAATTGTTCACGTTCCATAATTATGTTTTCATCCAAAATAATATAGTGCTAGTATATGCCTAAAATAACAACATGTAAAGAAAAATAAAATATTAGTAATTATCAGATTACCTTTATTTTGTTGTAACTTTCAAATGTTTGAACTTTTCAACCATAATTTTTAAATCATCTTCGGATGGTTGTTTGAAAACTTTGTCATAAGAATTTTCAGATGCTTTAAGCTCTGAAAAAAGCGCTACGCCAGTTTGAAATGTTACAGGAACGATTTTATCACGAAGAGAAAATCCAGAATAAGTTCTTGGGAATTGTCTAGCTTCTAGAGATAAATTAGTGCTGTAAGAATACCCTCCCAAAGAGATATAACCATTTTTAAATGAATAAGTATATTTATCTTCAAGGTCTTTTTTTGAAAATATAACTGCATCAGGCAATCCAGCTTTAATTAATGCTTTAATAGTCCTTTCAAAAGCTAAAATGCCAAAACATGGTTCTTTTTCTCTGATTTCTTTATATTCTCTAAAGTAGGGAAATACAGATTTAAAGAAAATGGAACATTGGGTAGCCAAGATAAAAAGATCTTTTTCATCCATAATAAGTTTATTAACTTCGATAAGTTTAAAAAACAAATCAAAATCTTTCCTCTTATGATCTGTAAGAACAGAAATAAGATTATGGTCACTAATTTGGATGCCATTTTTACTTTCAAGGATGGCATCAAGTTGTTTAGATGCTAATTGTCTATTCATATCATAATTATTGTATTCATTGTTTTCTTTACCAATAATGTAGATACAACTTGAAATGATATCTTCTGATGTTTTACCTTTGAATGTTAAGTCTTTATTAAAAAATATATCCCAATAATATTCATTACTATTTTTAATGCAAAGTTCAATTAGACTTAAAAACAAAGCATTTTTTTGAGCTTTAGATAAAATATTAGAAAAAGTTTTTTCCATAACCCAATTATGGGAAAGAGAGTTATGAAATTCAGGGCACCGACCATACATTGTGATAGCCACAACATGGTTACAAGCAATAGTTATCATGCCTTTTTGCGTCAACCAATCCTTGGACCAAATTAGATCCAGAGCTTCACCCCATTGCATATCAATTGCTTTCGTAAAAGCAACAGTTGCTAATTTTTTATTAGGTTCACCATTTTCAAGCCAATGTTGAACAAGGCTAATATCTCTTGCTGCCATCATGCCAAGCATGATAGGTTTATTGAATGATACAGTGGTGGAATAAGCTGGATCGTAAGTTTTGGTCATGATTACTTGCTTCCTAAATTTGGATAATTATACCATGTTTAGGCTAAAAAGTAAACAAAAAAGAGGCATAAGCCTCTTTTCTTTTTAAATCAAACGCTCAGAATATTTTATCAATCATTCTTCGGATGAATCCTTTTTCTTCAACACCAAGTTCATCATAGAAACGATGAAGTTTTTTGTTTGTCAAAGATTTTGCTTCATCAACAGAAACCCATTTGCGCTTGCGAATTTTCATTTCTGGCCAAACATCAAGTTCTTTTTCTACTTTCATAGGGTAAAGGTAAACGATTTGTTCTTTTCCGTTTTTACGGTAAATGTATTCGCCAAGACGTTTTCCAATTTTACCTTGAACGCCAGCTTCTTCAAAGGTTTCTTTTACAGCACTGTCACTTTCGGTCATGTTCTTCTGAACGCCACCTTTAGGGAAACCCCAGCCTTCACCCTCAACTTTCTGAACAAGAAGGATCTCGATTTGATCGATGTTTTTTCTAAAAACGACACAGCCGCTTTGTTTTCTGATTTTCACGATATAGCCCTCCGTGTATCTGGAAAATTGCAGCTATGCTACAATCTAAATTAATGATGTTTTGATAGTGTATTACCTAGTAATTATAACAAAATCTATTTTTGTGTTGCATATGCTTTACACATTTCGATTGCGTAATGGCATCAATATATCAAATGATTCTATTATTGTAAAGATAAAAAGCCTCTATATAGAGACTTTTTATTCCATTTTGGATAATTATTTCAAATTATCCAAGCCTATGCGTGACAGCTTTTTTCATTTTTTCTTTTTCTTCTTCACTAAGACCTACAATTTCAACTTCATCCATTGTGGAAAGACCAACAAAGCGAGCCAGATAGGATGCGTCAAACCATGCTCTGTCAAGACATGTATCTTTGTCTAAATGTTTTGTTTGCCAGCAAGAGTGCTCAAGAATGCCATAGTGAGCTAACTTGCCATTAGTGGCGTCGTTTCTAACAAGACGAACAAAGAATTGTTCATTTCCAGAAGACTCACACATTTTCAGAATACGAACACTAACTTCTGGCAATTTGCTCATTTTGTTGTACCTTGGCTTTTAAAGGGCTTATTTATTTGATGGGGTAATTATAACAGGGAATGGATTCCAAGTAAAGAAAAAGCCTCTAAATAGAGGCTGTTCTAAATACATGATGATAAATTACCACCATTTCCAATCATTGCAATGGTCATCAATCATGATGGCTTCGTAATCCTCAAGCATAAGCTGATTACGAAGTTGCATCGATGACTTTGCACGATAAGTGCGACGATAACCAATGCCGGGGCTACGAAAAGAGCAAAAACAGTCGGAATGATACCAAGCATGTTTTTTCTCGTTGGCAACGTCAATGTGCATCGTGTTAAAGTTGTCACAACTGTTAATGATAAAGCCATTGCTATCAGCCCAAGTATTATCAAAAAGATACGGCTTGGAACTAAAATTTTTACGGCGAATAGTACGACTCATAATCTTTACCTTTTTTGATTAAAGTATAGACATGATTATTACCTCTTATTAAGTAACGGAGGCTTTTCAGCCTCCTTGGTTTAAATTACCACCACGACCAATCGTTGCAGTGTTTATCGATTGCGATTTCATCGTAATCTTTGTTTTTCATCTGGTCGCGCAATTGTTGCTTGGATACCGCTCTGTACGCTTGGCGGTATCCTCTGCCCGGTGTCCAATTGAGTACTGGACCCCCGCAGGAATGGAACCAAGCGTTGATCAGTGTGTTACCTTGTCTCAGTGTCAATGGAACCTCGATTTTTCTGAGTCTACCATTGTCTTTGAGTACGCCGTTTTCGTATGCATCATCGTCTTTGAATTGGAACCATGATTTATCGTAGCTGTTTTTGCGGCGGATTGTTCTGCTCATCATATTTACCTATATTATTAAGTTTAAAACATGATTTAGCCCTCTTTTAAGTTAGTTAATTTAGTTACAATTAAAGCAACGTTTCAAAACACTGGTGCCTTCATAATCTTCGCCACGAAGAATTTGTACGCGAAGCTGATGATTGGATTTAGCACGGTAAAGCTGACGATAATCTTTGCCCGGAGTAAACTGCCAGCTACGACCTTTGCAGGCATGATAGTAGGCTTTACTCTTGACATTAGCTTCTTCCAAGGAAAAGCCATTGAATTTTTTGGGGTATAAAACATCAACAACATTATTTTCGTCAAGATCGCTATTATTGAAAATATAGTGTTTGATGGTGTAAGCATTTTTGCGACGGATAGTACGACTCATTATGATTTACCTATTATTTAAGTTCACCTATTGGTCATGCTATTATCCTCTTTGTTGGTTTATGTGATTATTATAATATAGCTTTATTTTGTTTGCAATAGTTATTTTGATTTTCTTGAAATTAATTTTCTACTGACGCAAAATTTCAAGAAATGCACAAGTGATTATTCAATGATTGTAAAAGTTATCAAATATTTATCAACTTGTGTTTGGTATGTATTATTCTTTTTAAGATCTTCTGGATATAAAAATATTTGTTTATAGTAATTGTTTATTTTTGCTTTTTCCTTGGGGTTCTTTGGGTAAAACCCATCGTTTATTCCAAAGAAAACTCTGTGCGTATAAAATTTTTCTTTTTCTGCTCTGCGAGGGAAATCTAAAGCAACAATTTTGATTTTATATTCAGAATCAGATTTTAAAGGAGATGATTCTTCCTTAAAGAACGAAGCTGGGAGTATTTCTTCTTTTTCGTTATTGTAATTAACGGTGTTTTTTGTTTCTAGAATAGGTGTCTTTGGATTGTTTATATCATATACCGACATGCTATATTGGAATTGCTTCATTTCAGCATGCGCAGTATTAGCCATCACTAGGAAAGAAAACATATAAAAGAATTTTGTAAACATTTTAAACATTTTGCTTTCCTATTTAGATAATTATTTAGTGTTTTTTTGACCATCTTTGAGAGTTTTGAAAAGATTGGTCAAGCTTCCTTGATGATTTAGTTCACATCGTGCTTGTGGTTCTTTGCAATAAGCTTCGTAACTTGGAAGACTTTTGGCTGCTACAAAACCGCAAACTGCCAATAGTACAATACCTACGGTAACTGCAATTGATTCTTTTACTGTATTTTGTTTGCTCATTTTTCAATACCTATTAAGTTTGGTTCGATTCTATAGTTAATAATCTTGATTGTCAATTTTATTTTTTCTGAACGGTTAACATAATCTGGTAGTTATCTAATACTATTTTCTCTTCATAAGGAAAAGAATTTACTTCTTTTAGTTTAACTTGACTATGAATCATAGGTGCTGATATGAATAGTTCTTTTTTAGCATTATGTTCCGTTTTTAATGCTCCTTCGGATGTTAAGTTTGTAGAGGAACCTATTCTTATTTTATCCTTGTCGTTAATTATCAATACTTTGCCATCAAGAATTGTATTGTCGTCTAAAAATATAAATTCTTTTGTTTTGTCATAAGAATACATTTGTTTTCCATATGTAATTTGTTGATTTACGCCATCCTGAATAGAATCATATTTTTCAGAATATAGTAATTTTTGTTCCTTGGTTTTTTCATTTACAAAATATACAACTACAGTGGCAGAATATGACTGTTCTACTTTTGTTTCTTGAATTGTTTCTTTTGTATTTGTGTTTTTAGGGGCGTCAATCCACTTGGACTGAGGTTGACATGCACATCCATATAAAGTAATTGAAGCGATGAAAGAAAGCAAAAAGATCTTGGCAATTTTAAGCATTATGATGACCCTATTTTAATAATTGAGTAGATTTTAGTCCTTATGAATTAATATGTCAAAATATTATTATAATGCAAAAGGCCACTATCAAGTGGCTTAATATTATATTTTGTACTGTTTAATTTTTTCTTGCATTAATTTTCGGTATTCTGTTTTTTGTTTATCAGTTAAAAGTTGATATTCTTTTAGTTTATAAGTGTTTTCTTTTTTACTAGGCTTTGCAAAAAACAAATCACCGGAGTAAATATCAACATCAACGATTAAGCTATTGTTGTAAGCGTATGAATACTCAACACTTGGAATCTGATAAGCAGCGTAAATGTTGCCAAAATAGTTGAAAGAAGTGACATTTCGAAGGGAAATATAACCTTGATTGCGTTTGAAGAATTCAGAATATTGATCTTCAATATCTTTTTTCTTGAAAGTTACTTTTTCGGTTAATCCAAAACGAATTAGAGATTGTAAGATTTTTTCCAACTCTTCTTCAACAACACTTTCTTCTGCTTTTTGAACTTGCACTCGAAATGAGCGAAAGTAAATAGCAATCATTGCTGTTAAAATAATCAATTCTTTTGGGTCGATGATAATATCTGCATCCATAACTTTCCAGAACAGTTCATATCGCTCCTCAATAAGAATATCCATGATAATACTAAAATCCATTTGAACTTTTACAGATAATGCATCATCAACATAACGTTGGCGAATAGCAACTTCTTCTTCACTATGAAACCGTCCGGGGAAATGGCGGTCTTTATTGTTTATTTTTGCTTCTCGCTCATTATGGTATCTGAAATACAAAAGACTCCAAAAGAGATCTCTTCCTTTCTTTCCTTTTAAAATGACATCTTTATTGAAAAATACATTCCAATAATGAGGACAATTGTAATATTGTGCTGTATTGAGAACTTCAATAGAAAGCGCATTAAGATCAGCTTTGGACAGTAATTTTTCTTTGAAAGTTTTATTGAAAAGCCAATCTTCTGCTGGCAGATTTGGTTCATTATTTTGATGACGATGTGTCCTTACAACTTGATCCCAACCAATAGCAATTAAAGATTTTAGAGATATCCAGTTTGCCTTGACAATAGCATCAAGTCCTTCACACCAATTGATCGCAATGCAATATAAAAATGCAGATTGAGCCATTTTTTTATGAGGCTCAGCATTTTCTAGCCAATGATTAAGTTTATCAATATTTTTTTCAGAAATCATTTCAAGCAAGATGGGGGTATTAAATCTTACTTGTGTTGAATATTGAGGATCGTAAACTTTTGTCATTTTGGCAAACCTTTGAAGTTTTTAGGCAAAAATTATATCATAATTTCTATTTTATTGCAACAAAAAGCCACTTGAGAGTGGCTTTGAGTTTTTTTTGTATTATGCTAAATGATAATCATAGAAGAATCCATTTTCCACATTCTTTTTTTCAACATTATGAAGAACCCAATTGTATTGACCTAAGTATGATGAAATTGTTTCAATATTTGATTCATCATTGACATTATCAGATTGATATTTTTTTGAAATATAAACCCGAATTTCAAAACGCTTTCTATCAGATACTTTTCTTGGGGCTTCTAAATATCCAATTTGAATCTGGTCAAGATTGATGTCTTTCAGACCAATATTTTTTATGTTTCTTTCATAATTCTTTGTATGATAACGTAAATATTGTTTTGCTTTTTTATAAGACAAAAATTCAGGCGTTTCTTGAAAGTTTTCTTTTTTATCAGAATTTTCAAAAAAAGGTAATGATGCAATATAATTTGATTGTTCTTGATACAACCTTTTTAAGTTCATTATTTTTACTCATAGATTTGTGCCATTAAGGATGAAGTTTCACTTCTGCTTCGTAAGTATTGTCATTCCAATTGGGACGATTAGTGTAATCAATCGGCATGAAACTAACATCAAGTTTTCCTTCGGCTTTTCGAGCTTCAAACCAGACACTAGCGTCTTGTTCTCCTTGACCAGAATACCAATTAATAAATTCTTGAGCTTGTTCCTTAGTTTTGAAACCTTTGATTTTTACTTCGTACATTTTTTTTCCTTTTAAGTGAAAATATAAAAAGCCACTCGAAAGTGGCTAATTTAGATTAAAATACTGGCGTTTCAGGAACTGCGCTCAAATCAAGTGTGGACAAGTCCAGTGTGATGTTGAAAGCATTCGATTCTGTTTTACCAGTATAATCAACGTTTTTAAGAGTGTTGCCATCGAAAACAATATCAGTACCAGAATGCAATGTTGGGTGACTGAAATACGTATGATAAACAACCCTTTTGTTTTTATGGTCATCAGTACGCGATTTTACTCGAACACTGCAACCTTTTGGAAACAGGTGGCTATAACCAGTGTATTGAGCATCTTGGTTAATCATATGTGTCACTACGTCTTTACGTGGGGCTGGAGTACTCATGCTGTATCACTCTTCGTTTGTTTATGATGGGATTATTATAATGCATTCTGATGGTTAAGTAAAGCTTTTTTAAACCACTATCAAAAAATCAATCTGCATTCAACATTCAAGTCATAGTCATCTTCAAGCCAGAATCCAAGTATATTTTTAATCAGTCCATATTCTCTATCACCAATAGGCTCATCTTCTTCAAAGCCACAAGATATTTCAATTAAAAGTCCAGCTTTCAAAGCGTTTTTAGCTTTCTGAATCATATCTTCCCTGAGATTAATACTTTGGATCTTAAACTCAGCATCATTGCCGCATCGATGTTCTGAATTTTCCCATTTTAACATGTGTTCTTCAACGATAGATTTATCAGTGCTTGCCAAAGCAATGTAACTTGAATAAACCTCATACCAAAGCGCAACGCCTACAAAAGTCTCCACATTTTTGCTATTGCTATTTTTAATGTCATACATTCGCAATGTATCAGGTTCAATAAGCAAAGGTGCTAATTCATAATCTTTAGATGGATTGGGAATAAAGTTTACGACTGAATCAATTCTGTCAAAATAGGTGCCATAATCAGTTCGCATCTCTCCAACACATTCGAATCCAAATTGAACAATAAAACCCATTAAATAGGCTTCAAATGCACTGTTTAAAACATATTCATCAATTTCGAATTCTTGAATAAAGGATGTGTCTTTGTCAATATTGGAAAGTTCATCGTTTTTTAATTCTGCGAGTGATATTTTGCAATAATCTTCGCAAAGATAAACGCCTTTAATATAAGAGCTTGAATGTTCATTATTAGAAATTAATAAATATGCAGTTGGCATTTAATCGACCTTATTGTTCAGTGGGTTGTACTGGTTTTGTTGGTCCTGTGGGCTTTGAGTTTTTCACTTCATTGAAATCAAATTTTTCGTCAATGATGCTTTGTAACTCACTTCGAAGAGTATTAGACCGCAAAGAACCATCATTTAGTGTTTCAATTACTTCTTGAAGCAAACTCACATGTACGAAACGTTTATTTTGTTCCATTTTTATTCTCCTGTTTTAAAGAATTGTATATTAAAGTAATAAGAAAATCAATTTCTTATTAGAAAGCCAAAACTTAAAACATAACGAGAGCCACCTATCACAGTAGTAACTGAATGTTTATGCAAGTCAGGTCGGAAAAACTTAACTCTTGGTGAATTAATAATATATTTTTCGGAAATAAAATCGCCACCAGATTTGGATTTTTTAATAATTATGTTTAAGCGATAATGTTTGAATCCTTCTTTTGCAGGGTCGGTATGCTCTGGAATGGACGAACCTTCTTCAAATTTCAAAAGATAAAAGTCAAAAGGAATTAAAAAAGGATTAATAGCAAGCAACATCTTGCTATAACCTGAATTCTGTCTTCCTTTATCCCATTTCAACCATTTGAAATTTGACATGATTTAAAGCTCTTTGATTTTGGAATGAAGTTCTTCAATTTTTTGAACAGTAACAGTATCACCTACATCAGTAAGACCATTTTTAATAAATGGAATTAATCGAGATAGTTCAACGATGATTTCTTGTTGTTTTTCAATAATGATTTGTTCTTGTGTTTTCATAAATTATTCTCTCAATACATAGCATTCATGTAAATGTTGTGTTTGGCATTGTTAATTGATTCTACCAAAGGAGACAACCACCATTCTTGTGGGTCTTCGTATTGATCATCACTACTGCGAATACCTTCATGCATTTCAAGGTCTTCTGACAACTCTTTAATTATGTATTCAATATCATATTCTGCTCTTTCATGATTAAAATCAGGAGAAGATTGAATATTAAAGTCTTTTCTGTCGAAGTTCCATGAACTGTTTGGAGAGTCTTGAAGGATTTCATCAATGGCTTGTTGAAGTTCATTCATTAAAGGTACTGTCCAACGTTCTTTATCAAGAACTTCTTGACCTTCATACTCAGGTTTTGTAGGGATTTTAAGATTGTCTTCAAGCAAGAAAATAAATTCTTGAACTAAACGAGCAGCATCACGGGGTTCAATATTTTGCATGGTTTGAAACTCTTTAAGTGGCTTTGGAATAGGGGAATTATACCATCACCACTTAAAAATATCAACTACCATTGTTCTTTGAGGTCTCTGGATTTTGCGAGATATTCATCAACAGTATTGGCTTCAATACGCTCACGACCATCAGCAAGGTCATGTAGTTGCCAGTGTCTTACATCATCGCTAGAAAAGAATCCAGCAAATTCTCTTACTGCCTCAGACAATTTTTCGTTGTGAGTTTTTAGTGCTTGAAGTTCAGGATTTTCAGTATTTCTCATGTCGCACCTAATAAATGATTATGATTAATTATAGTTCTTTTTAAATCTTTGCTTCGTATTCTGTTCTTTTAATAGAAAGATATTTGTGAGAACGTTCATATTTTGTCAAAAGTTTTTTGTGTTTTTCTTCTTTCCCTTTAACGCGAGAAGGGTCCATGTTGTGTTCAAGATCTGCCAATTTAACCCGAGTCGCATCATAGCTTGTTGCAATCGCATGAATATAAACATCGTAGGCTTCATCTGACTTATCATGGTGGTCTCTTGTCATTAATGAGAGTCCAGCCAAGATCCTTTCAGAAAAGCCTTCGGAACGAAGCATCTCCATTGTCCAGTCAGTATCCTCAATCAAATCATGGAGAACTGCAATGATTTTGAGTTCGATATCATCTGTTTTCAAATTCATCATTACTTGGTAGCAATGCATGAAATAAGGAACGCCACCTCTATCGAATTTACCCTCGAAAGCAACAGCAACAATGCTTAATGCTTTGGAAAGGAGTGCGTTTAGTTTTTTGTCTGACATAATTGGTTATACCTTGAATTCTTTGTCTTTTTGATTAATAGCGTGATTTTATCACTAGTTGTTTTAAAAGTCAACGATTATTGTGATGCCGAAATGCGATTAAAGCTTGATTTTTTTGATGAATTATAGTATAATCGCTACTTAATCAACTAATGAGTTTGAGCACATGACTATTGATTTGAAAGAATTTGTAAAAACCAGTGTTTTTGTAACAAAAGACAATCATATCCAAGTGAATTTGAAAAATTGTATTCATGATGGTGATTGGGAACTTGCAAGGAAGTCTCAATACAAGCAAGATGTTTATCTGATTGATGGTGAAGATTTCTATTTTGAAGTTGTTCGCAGTCGTTCTGGTGATTATCACAGTGGCTATACATATGGGAAACCAAAATTTAGTTTTGTGGAACGCTTTTCTGACAAAGAAATCTCCTATCCCGTTGATGCGAGTTTGAAAGAAAAAGCACTTGAACTTCAAAAGGAATATTTTGATAAGAATGACGATACAGAATTAACGCCGGTCTATGAATCTGGTTGGGTTTATGCGGAAAAAGTTCATACATTTGAAAGTGTATACGAAATTGATGGTTTGCTGTTGAAGCAAACATTATATGGGAATTCTGATTGGACTGAATTTGTTGAATACGATGTTGTTACAAAACTTGAAGAAGATGTGATTACATTTAAACCGAAAAAATAATATTATTTAAGTGTTGACGGCAGGGGTGTATTATAATATACTCCTGCTATTAAACACATATCAGAGTTGATTTATACATGAACACTCCATACAGAATTTTCCTCGATGACTTGCGTACCATTGAAATGGTTTATCCAAATCAATTGTTTCCTGATTTTCAGGCATTCATGGATATTTCTGAACTCACAATTTGTCGCACGATGGAAGAAGCTGTTGCTTTGATCGAAAGCAAAGGGTATTTGCCTAATTTCATTTCTTTTGATAACGATTTGGGTGAAGACAATAGAGGAAAGCCTTTGAAAGAAGGAATTGACTTTGCTCACTGGATTGTTGAAAGCGTTCTTGATGGTAAATATGTTTTAGAAGAAGATTTTGATTTTTTTGTTCACAGTGCAAATAGCATTGCTGGTCCAGAAATCAGAATCCTTTTGAATAACTTTATCAACTTTCAGAAAAGAAATTAAAAGAGAATAAATGAGTAAAATACCGGATGTTGTTTATCATGGTTCATTGGACGAAATCGAATCAAAAGATTTTCGTCCTTTGACTCATTTTGGAACTTTAAAATCAGCACTACAAAGAGCAGGCGAAAATAGTTATAAAATAGGTTCAAATAGGGTTGGTTTTAGCGATGTTATTATTCACCCTTTGAATATAAAGATGAATAATCCCGTCAGAATTAGAGACGGTCAAAACCTTTTGCATTCTTCAATTAAAATTGCAGATATGCTCTATTACACATTGAAGAAAATCACATCAGAAGAGCGTGATTTAATTATTTCTTCAAGTGAAGAAAATAGAAACAATATGTTGGTTAAAGTTTTGAAAAGCAAAGGATATGATGGCATGGTGTATAAGAATTGCCATGAAGACATAGGAAAAGATTCTTATATTATTTTTGAAAGCTCTCAAATTATTAATAGTCTAGAAATCAAAAGAATTAGTTATCAAGAATTATTAAATTCGGAAATTTTAAAATAGGTTTAAAAATGATTAACAAAGCAGCAAGAACTCGTTTGTTTTCTTTTATCAGGATTGTAAGAGATACAGATGTTAAGGATATACCAGATAACCTTTCGGAGAGGTTCAGTGCGGTTATTGTGTATATTATGGCTTTACAGGATTCTGGTCTTGTTTCTCCTGCTGTATATAATCGTATTATGACGGTTGCAGTAAATATTCATGGAAAGAAAACCAGAGAGTTTTATACAGATTTTCTTGAAAATGAAAATGTAGGTTAAAATTAAAGTTATTATTCAATAAGTGGGATTTTAAAATGCTTAATAAAGCTGTAAGAACAAGATATTTTTCATACATTCGCGCCATGCGGAATATGGAAGTACAAGATATGCCTGATAATATCCATGATGTTTTCAAGGCTTCTATGGTCTATTTAATCGCTTTGGGCGATACTGGCGTCGTTTCTGAAAACGTTCGTAAACGTTTGCTTTTTGTTGCGACTGACGTTTACCAGAGTCAGATACAAGTTTTCATGGAAGATTCCAGAAAAAATGAAGGGATAACTAATGAAGCCTAATATTCAGAAACGTCTTCTGAGGTATTTATTCATCATAAGAACAGCAAAAGACATTACGGTTCTTCAAGATGAGTTTCTATTTTTTGTAGGCGTAGTTAACGAAATGCAAAGAATGGAATACATTTCTAATGATGAATATGAGAAGGTCATGGAACTTGCTACAAATGCTCATGCTAGGCGCTATGGATTTTTACTGTATAATCGTAAAGACTATTTTTTGAATACTATTAAATAATGGTTTTGGTATAGAATATCATTATTGATAATTCAAAAAAACGGTGGAATAAATGGCGAATTCAATAGTTCAAAAAGACAAAGATGGACTTTTAATAGTTATTGATAACTTTAATGCAAGACCTGATCATGATTATAACTTTTCAGAATTTAAGGAAGGTGATGTTGTAGAAGCTAATAGGCTTGGAAAAACGTTGATTATTGATGTTAAGAAGGTAAAAGCAATTAATGGATACAAAGAATATTGGAGAATTAAAAAATAACTAAATGTTAATGTTTGATTGATTTAAATCTGATATAATTAAAACGACAAGCACTTTCTAAGAATATAGAGGATAGTTACACAAATGAATTTTAATGCGCGAATCAAAGATAATATTCTCAGGAATATGAAGGGTGTTCGCTATGCAGAAGATGAGAAATGCCTTGAACATAACTTAGCGAGAGCAAAAGGGTATTTTGGTGCATTGTATGATGCAGAACTGATGGATGGCTACGAATGGGGGCGAATTGAAGATGTTCTTTTAAATGCTCATACCTATCGTTATTACGAAATTGAATACTACCGTCAACAAAGTCAAAACGATTGATTTTTACAATGAAATCAAGTATGATACAGACTAGAAATCTAGAGGATATTAATATGTCAATTTCAAAAGAAGAATTGGTAAGCCTTGCTGAAAAAGGCTATTACGAATTTGAAGACAGACTTGAAACAGAAAAATCATCCAAAATTTTTACAGAGTATTTTAAAAATCTAACGGATCTTGGAAAGTTACCTGATTCTTGGGATTTAACAATGAAAGATATTCATGAAATTAACAAAAATCTTTGCATGGAAATTCGATTGACAGCGAAAGAGTATCAACTAGAAGATTCCTTCGAATTCGCAAAAGCATGTATTGCTCACAAAATAATCTAAGACCAGAAACAAAAAATCCTCACCGAAGTGAGGATTGTCTTTAATCTATCAAGGATAGCGTGGCTCTAATTGCCAAGGTATTGCTCTTGATTGTAAATCTTGCCTAAACGGCTGTTGGTTGCGATAGGTCAGACTCGAACTGACGATTTCAAGCTTATGAGGCTTGCGAGATGGCCGCTTCTCTACTCCGCATTTATATATAATCTCATATTTTAAATAGTTTGTCAAGGATTATTTTAAAATATTTGAGTGTTTAAACAAAAACATTGTCAACAATATGCAAATGTGTTATTATTGCTGACTATTCCAAATCATTAGAAGGTAATAAATTATGGGCGCGCACGATTTTACATATGTTAGAAAAGGTCTTAATCCTCATGAATTGTTTAACGAAATTGTAGAGCGCGAAAGAGAAGAGTATGGTTACTCTTCTGGATTTTCAAACAAAGGAGGTCTTCAAAAAGTATCTCTTCCTGATAAGATTAAAAATGCGGATATTGAGAAATACATTGACGATCTTTTGCAGACTTCCAAGTATGGAGATAAATATGGTCCTGTCTTTTACATTGAAGTTTTGAAAACAAGTAAAGAAGATGTGAAGGAACTTGCTGGTTCAACAGTAACAAAACCAGAAACAGGCAATACTTGGTATACAGCATACGTCTTAAAATATTTTGAAAAATACGAGCGAGAAGTTATTAAAGAATCAAAAACAGAAGCTTTATCTATTGCAAAAGGATTAGCTGAAAAAGGTCATAGAGTAACCATTACAATTGAAAAACGTTTGAGAAACAAAAATAACGTGTTGGCAGTGGTCGAGCCTAAATATAAAACAGTTAAAAAATACGTCAATACATATTATTTCTTTGGATTTGTTCCTGAATGATGGTGTCAAATCTGTTGTAATAATAGTCGTTTTGGCTTATAATAGACCATCTAAAATAAATGAAGGAATACCGTAATGACTATTAAAAAAGGCGATGTGGTTGAAATTTCTAGCAAGCATGGAAACCATATTGGATATATTATTAATGGTGGTATTGCTGTTAGTATTGTTTTTTATGATTTTGAATCGAAAAAATATAAAATCATCAAAGATTATGGCAATATTTCCAGTTTAAAATTGCTTGAATATTCTTCAATGAGTCCCGAGTTGAAAACAAGGTATGATGAAGATTTTAAATCATTGAAAAAAGGTCAATACGTCAAGTTCTTGGACCGTCAAGGCAAAGAACAAAAAGGTTATGTTGAAAAAGGCGGAACAAAAGTAAAAGTAATTTTTGACAATGCTCAATATCAGACTACTGGTCCAGCAAGCCTGTTCACTCCAATTGATTCAATTGTTGAACCTGAGCCAAAATCTGAAATAGATAAATGGTCTTTGGTGGGTTTTAAAGAGCATCGCAGTATGTCAGAAGAAACGATGTGTTTCGAATCTTTTGTTGCTCGTGATGGAAAAAAGGTTATTCATATAAAAAACAGTGGTCGTGGCGAAATGAATCGTATTTCTGCCATTAAACATGATGGAACAAGTAAAGATGTTGTTGAACAATTTGAGGCTGATTTGAAATCTTGGGCTGTTCAAAATGGTTCTAAGTTTCATGCCGAAGTTGAAAACTTGTGGATTGATTGGATTATGTTCCATCAAAAACTTGGAGTAACAGCAAAATCATATTTGGAAAAAGCACAACGAGAAGAAGATGCTGAAATTGCTCGTTGGAAGATGGTTCCTGTTGAATAACTGCTTGGCAAACATAAGCATTGCTGATATAATCAATCATCATTAATAAACACAGGAACACTTTAACATGACTATTAAAAAAGGCAGTGTAGTAGAAATTAAAAATGGAAAAAATACCATTGGTTTTGTAGATTCGGGAAGGGACAAATTTAAAGTTGTCTTTCATGATGATATTGATGGTGTTTTTAAAGTTTACTCTAATGTGACAGTCGCTCATTTGAAAGTCGTTGATGATTCTTTAATGTCTGATAAACTCAAAGAACGTTATCTTCAAAGCTTTGGGAAATCGGAATCATCTTTGAAAAAAGACCAGTTTGTTAAGTTTAAAGATGAAAAGGGAATTGAGCAAGTAGGTTACGTTGCAAAAGGTGGTGCAAACCCAACTGTAATCTTTGATGATGGCAAATATCAAATGAAAGGTCCAGCAAGTATGTTTACTGTTACTGAGGTTGTACTTGAAAAAGACGAACCGTCAGCAATGGATGATTGGTCACTTGTTGGTTATAAGGAATTCAAAAGTTTGTCAGAAGAAACTGTTGCATACTCTACCGGGATTGCTTACAAAGGTAAGAAAGTTCTTGTTGCTGAAAATACGGGTAAAGGAGAATGTGACCGTGTGGGATGTGTGAAACACACTCCTGAAAATAAAGCACTTGAAAAGCAATTTTATGAAGACTTGAATTCTTGGGCAATTCAGTTAACAAATGAAAACCAATTTGAAATCGAAAACACTTGGATTCAATGGTATGCCAATGAACGCAAGCAGGGTGTGACAGCTAAGAAACATCTTAATCGTCTTTCAGAAGAGATGAAGGAAATGGTTGCAAGTTTTAAACGCATTGAATGATTGTTGTAAAAAATAAACAAACAAATCCGGTCAAGATTAGTCTTGCCGGATTTTTTATTTGTATAAAATTTGATTTTAGAATATTTTTCGGGTAAAGTATTTTCAATTTTACAATTTAATTGAAAATAAAGACGAAATGTTGAAATATTTAAAGACTATGGAATATTGATTATTTCTTAATTATTGGTAATATATTTCAAAATATTAAAGGTTATTATAAATGTCATTAAGTAAAAACGAATTGATTCTTCTTGCGAACCAAGGCAGAGAAGAATTTGAAGAACGAGTATGGAACGAGGACACTAAACAAGTCATCAATGCTTTTGAGAAGAATTTAGGCACGTTTGGTGCGAAGCTTGCAATGAATTGGGGTCTAACCCTTGATGATATTTATAAATACGACATACATATACATAATCATCTAATATTAAGTGCAAAGGAAGTTGATTTAGAACCTTTGCATTTTGTAAGAATGTGTATTGCACACAAAATATTTTAATGTTGAGATTCTTCTGTAATCAAGGTATAATGCAGCCTTAAATACTATACAAAGAAGATATTATCATGCCAAAACAAGTATATTTCCATGGTACAGAAGCCGTATTTAATAAGTTCTTAAATTGCAGGACTTTTTTCACTGACTGTGGTGTTATTGCTAGTGTATATAGCGAAAAAGGTTATCTTCCAGAAGACGAAGCATTTCCTAATGTACATCCTTGTCATCTAGAACTAGGTAAAATATTTGAAATTTCAGAAGACTATATGGTAGAAAATTTTGGGGAGCCAGCAGAAAGAGATTGGCTGTCTTTTGATGAATATACGTATACGATTGAGGCAGAAGGTTATGATTCAGTATTTCTTAATAATGTAGTTGATTATGCTGGTGAGGAACTTGGTCTTCAACCATACAATCAATATGTCGTATTCAAAAACTCTCAAATTAAATCAATTTTTGAAATTTGATTTATTTTCTATTGTTAATGTATACTGACTGTATTAAATACAGGTTAAAAAATGTCATTGAAAAGCCTTAAAGAATTATCCTCATTAAACAATATGTCTGAAAAAGACTATTCCAACATTTTGATTTCAGAAGGATTGACTGCATTTGAAGTAGAACTTCAAAAAAAGAGTGGAAAAGATATTATTAAGGCATTGAAGCAAGATATCAAGCTGTTTAAAGAAAAAGATATAGCCACATGGCCTAACTCTTTAAATTATGATGTTTTCATGAAGGTCAAAATTCTTGCTAAAGAATATAAAATTACAATGGTTAAATTGTCAAATCTGCTGTTGGCTCATCGGTTGTATCAAATTTCTTTTAACATTCAATAATGCTTTGAATGCTTTACATTAAGATAACCAATATTAAATCAATTTTGATAATTTTAAAATATTTCCTCCCCCGTTCAGAGAAACGTTTGAAATTGCATTGTTGCTTATTAAATTTTAAATAAAAAAAAGGCACTCTTTCGAGTACCTTCTTTAACCACACCACATGGAGAACTTTTCTTATTTTTTATGTTTCTTCTTATGGGTCTAGTATAGCTATTAGTTATATGATTGTCAAGGACTTTTTGCACTAATTTGGTTCGACGTATTTACCAGCTAAGCTCGCCAGCACGGAAGTTGACCAAATAGCCTTCTGAGTCGAAAGTCGATTCATATTCAATATCACTATTGTCATCTTTCATTACATGAATAGTAATAGCATCGTAGGCAATTAAGCCATCTGAAATCATTTCACCAATTAGATTGATAGGCACATTTGAGTGAGTGGTGAAATGAACAACACGTTCATCAGCATAGCTCAGAATTTCTTTAATCTTGTCTTTTAATTTTCTTGGATGGGTATTATTTTCTGGAAGATAGAAGTAATTGCCATCTGGAACGTATACATCTTTTCTAGTGGATTTTTCATCGAAAACAGTATTATCAAGAGCAAAGCCTTTTGCTGATGGATCGCAATCATAACTGCGACCTTGAACGAAACGAAGATCTTGAATTTCGAGGCCAATCCACACATGTAGATGTTTAAGCATTTTTGTATTCCTTGGAAGAGTAGATGCTTATTATAGTACAATTTGAGAGGTTTGCCAAGTACTAATTGACCAATGAAATAACTTGCTAATATATTAGATGTTATGTATATTATTTGATTATTTTATTTATAGAGGAATTTAAATGTTTTCAGATACAGAAAGACTTGCATGGCTTTTGGAAAACTATCCAGAGAAAGGTATTGATGTTGATTCAAAGGATAAAAATTCAAGCTATTGGGTCAAAGTACTTAGTATAAATGGCGAATCTATAGTTTATAAAGGGAAAGATTTTTTAAATTGTATTGATAAAGCATTGAAAGTTTATAATGATGAGAAATTGACGAATAAATATTCGCAAACGTATAGATTAACTATTGGCGACCATTCATGCTCAGGTCATAGTTATTATGCAGATATTGCTATTAAAACAAATGTTTCAATATCTGAAATTGCTACTGCTTACCATAAGGCATGTGAAAACTCTGGTGTTAATTTCCATAAAAATGGTATTTGTACTGAAGCATATGATAGTCAATTATCAGAAGATGAAGTCAAAAAATTGAATGAATATGGAATAGACCCATTAGAATTTATGGAAGAAATGTACGATGAAGAGTATGGGTTTGAAGAAGTTGATGATTTTGCCTTATTGATTCTTTCTTTTATTAGGAAAGAATTAGATTTCGAATATAAAATTATTGATGTTGCAAAATCTATTATGGGTAAATTAGAAAAAATAAATGGTTTGGGTGGTGTTGTAGGCTCCAATTTTCGTTTTGGATATGGTCTTTATGGCGATGGTAGTGGGCCATTGTCAAATGAAATCTATAACCATTTTATGAATTGACTATTAAGGTGAGACTTATGGAAAATATTATTACAAATAAAAAGATAAAAATTGAAGATTCGATTACTATTGAGGATCTCCGTCATGATGTGCAGGAACTATACTATCTGAAAGATTTTGCAAGAAAATCTGAAAGTCATATAGGTGTATTTACTGTAATGAGTGGGCGAAATATTGATGAAGCATTGCGTAAAAAGGCAAGTTTCATAATGGGCGGTCCTACATTAAGTACATGGATTCAACAGGATAATAAGTATTATAAGCGATTTAAAAAAGCTCGTTATGTTGATATTTATGACAAAGATGGCAATGAAAGAGTGCTTATTGGTCTTATTGGCCACATTGATGATACACAAATCATCATTCACCCTGTCGAACAAAGCTGGATTCATCCAATAGTCGCGCATGACTTCAAAGATTGGGACTTGATTTATATATATCCTAAATAGAAAATTGCGAATATAATTTATTAAACATTAAAATAAACCTTCTAAGGAGATATACTAATGACTGAAAAAAATAAAATTTATAAAAATGCATCAGATTTTGCTTTTGGTATTGTTGTAAATTATGATAATAGCCTTGGTATTAGGTTTTCTTTTAAAAATAAAGTTAGCCATGATGACTATTTGAATTGTCCTCCAATTAAAAAACATATAAAAAAGTTTTTTCCTAAAAATTTCCGTATGAGCGAAATTGACGATTCTTTCTTTTTAATAGAAGAGAAAATAACTTATAACGAAATTAAAGATAAATTCATAAATCAGGGATTTGTTCATTCGCAAACATTAGAAAATGTTTGTATGTAATATTCATTTTAAATAGAATTTTGATAAATGAGGAAAAAATGAATAATATCAAAATAACAGTTGATACTGTTAGTATGCATAATATCACAAACTCCCTTTTGCATAAAATTGAGAGATTTTATAATTTAAACTTAAATTCAAACTATAAAGGATTTGTAAAAGGCATTAGAAGTACTTTAGTAGAGTCTGGTGACATTGTTTTGAAAAAGTTAGGTCAGTTACAAACGGAAAATAATCTTACTATTGAAATTAAATTTGATAAGTGGAAACATGAAAAGATTGTGGACTTTCTTAAACTAGATGATTATGAAAAAGTAGAAATCACTTTTAAATATAAAAATGGAAGCTATGATAATCAATTATATAAAGAGAGCGACTATAATTTTAGAGAAAAAATACAATTCGATTATTTCTTTAAAAGTGCCGATTATTGCAATGAAATAAATAATTTCATTACTGAATATACTGATTTTATAAATTCTATGGAAACATCAGAAATCTTTTTTCAAAGAGAGCTTTCTTTATTAAGAACAATTAAATTTGGTGAAAACTCAATAGATAGGAAAGTTGAAGTTGCCAACTATTTCCCATTGTCAGAAAATCATTTGCAATATATGAAAATGAAAATTGCATATGAAAAATCCCAAGATTTTTTAATGAATATTGGTGATCACGATTTATTCAAAATGACTTCTAAAAAAGCTATGCAAGTAGATGATGTTGGACTAGCAATTAAATTAAGACTCAATACACAAAATGAACTTGTTTGGTGCTTGTCGTGTCAGGGATTGACTCATGAAATGTACTACACAGATGTTAGTGTAGAAAAAAATAGCGAATTTCGAAATTATAGCCAATTAGAGAACCACTTTTTTTTGAAAGCTTTATCAGAAGCTGGATTTTATAAAAAAATTGATTTTTCAGAAGCAAATGAAAATAATTGGAAAGATTATATTAAAATGATTGATTTGATGAATTATTGATATAGCCGAGTTCCAAACTTATTTTGGAATCTCGGTTTCGCTCAACACATAGAAATTAAATTCATGACCAGATTTTTCAAAAACATCTAATGCAATTTTTTCAATGATAGACCAATCGCCATTGGCATCCCCAGCACCAATTTTTGGAATTCCAATACGTTGTTTTTTATCAACTAGTTTGGAAACTGAAATAAAGCATTTTTCAATAGCTTCATAGTTTGCCAACATCCAAACACGTTTTCCATTTTTTGTGATTTTGACTTCATTGTTTAGTCGTTTAATCCAATGAAATTGAGTGTAACAGTTTATGATTTTCTTATCATCAAGAACATCGGCAACAGAGATTGTTCCTAACTTTTCTTTGCTTTCAGAAATTGTTTGTTTATCAACTGCTGCGGCAATAGGAAATGCTTCTTCAATAGATTTTGCAAGACCTTTTCCAAAACCGCAAAAACAGTTGCAACCATGCAGAAGAACATCAATATGATCTTCTTTAAGTGCGTCTATGATGTTTTTTACTATGTAGCGATGCATAACTGGTCTCAATTTCTATTGTAGGCTTTGATTGTATCATTAATATTCGTTTTTAACAATCAGTGATTGTATTATATTCTAGAATGTATTCAGCAGGAACTTTCGATTTTGTATAAATCTCGGTTCTTTTCCCAATTTGTTCAGGATTAGCAATCATATCAATCGGCAAAATAACTTTGACAATAACAGGTTTGCTGTCTATGCCGAGATATTTAATGCCTATGTGTTTAATTGATTTATAAGGTGTGCTTTTAATACGTGCGATTCTTTTCAAAGTTCTTTCAATTATTTGTTCGCGCCATTCTCCACCGAACTTTGCATAATGAGCAATTCTTAAACATGACTCATTATCTTGAAAGAAGCTTACACCGCCATTGGCTTCAGAATCATCTTTAAATAATTTCAGTATTGGTGATACTTTTTCTGGTGATACATCCAAATCTTTGCAAATTGAAGTTATGTATTTTTGATAATCATTTAAATTTAAACCAATGCCATTTCGTATCATTGATTGTGCCGAAATTTCGTTTGTTGTATGAAACAATGTGATTGATTCTTTCAACGGTTATACCTTCTGATATATTTAAATATATCACACATAGTACATTGAACTTATTATTTTGTCAAAGGCGTTGTATAGACTGAAAAATAGGTAGACTTTTTTGTGTTTATGATTTATTATGTCTCGTTAATTAAACTTGGCAGGAAGAACTATGGCTATTAATACAAAAGACCTTGTAAAATATGCAAATTCAGGATTGAATGTTTTGCTATCTGGTCCTCATGGAGTTGGTAAAACAGCAATTATAAAAGAAGTCTTTAATGACGTTTTTGGTGAGTATTACACAAATTGGCGTTACTTTTCTGCCAGTACTCTAGACCCTTGGGTTGACTTTATTGGTATTCCCAAGAACTATACTCGTCCAGACGGCAAGGAAGTATTTGGTATTGTTCCTCCTGAGCATTTTACTGGCGAAGAAAACGTTCAAGCTATTTTCTTTGATGAAATCAATCGAGCCGAAGAAAAGACACTTAATGCCTTGATGGAACTTATTCAGTTCAGAAGTATCAATGGTCGTAAATTCCCTAATTTGAAGTGCATTTGGGCAGCAGAGAACCCTGCTGATGACCAAGATAACGATTATATGGTTAAGGAGCTTGACCCTGCTCAAAAAGACCGTTTTCAAATTCAAATCCCATTGAAGAATGAATTGAATCTGTCATATATGAAGAATAAGTATGGTAATGATGCAGCTTCTATTGCATCTGAATGGTGGGGTGATTTTAAAAAGCAAATATCCCCTCGCAGGTTAGATGATATGCTTTCTGGTTTTATGAATGGATTCAATTTGAACCATTATGTTCCCAAAAACGTAGATGCTAATAAATTGCAAAAAAGTTTAAATGCAATTAATGAAATATCGTCTATTAAAAGTATTGTTAAAAGCGGAAAAGAAAGTGTAAAAGAATTCTTTACACTAGATAAAGTGATTTCTCTGTCACCTATTTTTAAAAGTAATCCAGAACTCGCTATCGAAATAGCCGAGCATGTTGACAAAGAAATCGCGAATAAAATTTCTACTTTTTCATCTCCTTTCGCTCAAAATAAAATAAAAGAGCGAATTCAAGAAAAAGAAATTGAAAATATTCGTATTAGTCCTAGAAAAATAGTAAAGAAAAAACACAGTGATACTTCAGATGAATTTGACTTTTTAACAGATGATATAGCAGAACCAATTCCCGATAAGAAAAACATTGATATTGATATGAAATCTATTAATATCGTTAATTTTTATAATAGGAGTGCATTTGCTGATGATTTCTATGCTCAAATAGTAAACTTTAACAGTAAAGTAGATGATAGTATTTGCAAAAATAGAAAAATGAAATCATGGAAAATTAAATTTCCTATTTATATGAATACGTATTATTTTCAAAAATTTATTGATTTTGTAAATGTAACAAATGGATCAGAAATGCAAGTAACCAAGTTTATTAAAAATATTGCAATGATTTGTATTTTTACTAAAAATCATGAAGCTATTGCTGCATTCAGTAAAATTTGTGGTTGCTCAGTGATGCGCCGGGAATTTAAAATTGATAATGAAGTTGCTAAAATCGTCATTAGTTTTTCTCGGGATAAGTCAAGAAAAGCGCCTGATTTGGACAAATTATACATAAAATAATTCTTTTCAAAAAGAATAAAAATCCAAATAAATTTTAAGAGTTAAAAATGAAAGCTAATTTACTAAATAATTCAATTTTCAATGACGTTAAATTTTTTGTCAGAAAATTTGACTCTCTTTTGTATACATTTTTGAATGAATTAGTAGAGCCTATGTTTTCTAAAAAGATACCCACGGCTGCTGTCGCTTTTTCAAGAAAGGACGCTGCTGTTTGTATTCAATTTCTCTTTAATAAAGAATTTTGGGATAGTCTTAACTATAATGAGAAAAACTTTGTATTTACTCATGAGGTAAGTCATGTTATTTTCAGGCATGGTATTAGAGGTCAGCAGTATTTAAATAGCCTTCCAAAAAAGAAAAGAAATTTTAAATTGTTAAACATTTGTCAAGATATCTGTATTAATCACATAATTGTTGATCAGTACATGAAGGATGTTCCTTTTTCGGCAATGCCACTGCTTAAAGGATTATGTTTTGTTGAAACAGTTTTTGAAAAAGAGCATCATCATCTGATTAAAAAGGGAGAGTCTTTTCAATATTATTACGAAAAATATATTGAACTTTATGGTCTTGATAAAATGCCAGAAAATGTTCGACTTCTTGATATTCATGGTATTGGAGAAGATGGAGTTTCAATTGATGAAGCTGAACTCACAGATGAAGAGTTGGAAGATCTAGAAGAATTATTTGAAGAGATTGAGAAATCTATGGAAGAAAGTAATTCATCTATGGATAAGTTGGAGGAAGAATTAGCTGGTAAGAGTTTTTCAATCAATGGTGAGTATTTTTCTGAGAATAAAAAAGCAAAAGAAATACAAAGAGGTAAAAGTCTGGATGACTTATTCAAAGTAGTAATTAAAAAAGCATTTGCTATTAAATACGATATCACAAAGAAAAGTAATTGGTTTGGATTTAACAGGAGAACATCTGGTGCGTTAGCTAGAATTTCACCTGACTTAACATTACCAGTGACGGCTGAAAAAAGAAAAGAAATCCCCAAACGCCATAAGGTATTAGTTTATCTTGATGTGTCTGGCTCTTGTAAGTCTTATTCAGAAAGATTCATGACGTTAGTGGCTTCACTTCCAGAAGAAAAGTATGAAACGGATATTAACGTTTTTGCTGATAGAGTGACGCAAGTGAGTGTTTCAAAAACGCAAGCAAAGAAAGTGTTCAATTATTCACATGCTGGTTTCGGAACAAATATCAATAACGTTATCATGCATGCAAGAAAAAAAATGGACAAAAATAAATTCGATGCGGTATTTGTATTAACTGATGGTCATTATTCAGATATTAATTATGATAAGACTCATGATTACAGCAACTGGTATTTTTTCATGACGCCAAGCCATAGACTTAACGTACCAAATAAAGCATCAGTATTTAAAATATCAAGACTTTGATTGCTCTATTGTGTGGTTTGTGCTATAATTGTTCAATTATTAATTAATCAGGAATACTATTATGTTTGATGGTACAGGTACTGCTCAAGAAATATTTCAATATGCAAAAGAAGCCTCTGACAAAATGACTAAAAACCCAAATGGTGTTGGTGGAGCTTTTTTCTTGTTTTATAGAGACGAGGATTACATTATTAATAATACTCACAGATTTGATCATGGTTTGCTTTTTAATGTTAGAGGGCTTTTTTCAAAAAATGCTACTAATGAAGATTTAAAGAAGGCAAAACAAGAATTTAATGATGTTCTTGAAGACATGGTTATGAACTTCAATGAGTCAAATAGCATTTACTTGGGTCAAACAAAATGTTCTTGCTGTGGCGAAAAAGTAAATATCTATTTTAATGGTAAGAATTTCATTATCAAAGAAAAATGTGAAGCAATGGTAACAGAATATTTGACATTTGATATTGCTGTTCCAAGTGGTGAATTGCTTTGTGGCAACGATTTTAGAGATTTGTTTCCAGATGTTCAACATAACGTGAATGAACTGAAAGGCATGCGTGATACTATCGAAGATTATTGTAAGATGGGTATGTTTCATCCCTATGTAGGCAATAGCTGTCCTTTTGTGCAAAAGAATAAAAAAACTGATGTTATCGAAATTGGTGTTTTCGATGGTGGTAATGACAATAACAGAATTGAAACACCACTGTGGTGGGTATCCGTAATAGACAAAAAGCTATTTAAAACTCATTGCAAATTGAAAGGGCTTAGAATTCAAGAAACAATCGATGATTTAGTGGCTTTTAAAATCAAAGTAAAGCCCGGAATGTATCGTTGTACTTATAAATATAATGACGATAGTGAAATTTTTGCAACCCTAGAGTTTGTTTCACCTGATATTCCAGAAGATAAGCTTAACATAGACCAAATCGTCAAAACATTTGATAAAGATGTTTATGAAGACTGTTTTGAAGATTATGTAAATACTAAATATCCAATGATTTATTCGGATTTTCCAACGTATGTGCATTTGACAATAAATGGCTCAGTTAAGAGAGAAAACAAAGCAGAAGGTAAATGGTTTCCTTATGTTTTTGATAGGGAAAAATTTCTAAAACAAGTTGATACTAAATATCCTAATTTGTTAAATAAAAAGATTGATGAAAGATTTTTGGAAGTTAAAGGCTTTGGTGATAGCGTTCAAAGCTTTTATTCAAAATCAATTAACAGTGATAAAACTCACTTTTCTGGTAGAGTGAATTCTTTCATTGAGTCTATTGCCTATGATGAACATTATTCTATGTGGGCTATTGCATCGGTTTATCTTAGGGATGTTTTGATTCATAAGGAATTTGAAAATGAAGAGCATAAAGATGATGTTAAAAGGATGTTTAACCTTTGTATTATCAACCTTGAAGAAAGAGGTCTTATGGAAAAGGCTCTTGTTTATTTAAAAGGTATGGAAAATAAATATAACACTGAACCAAATGCTTTAGAAGAAGATGTTGATAAAAAGGTTATTGAGTCTTTTAGAAAGTTGTATAGGAAGAAATATCCAGAACAAGATTTTGATACTGTTAAAAATGTTTTGATTTCGTCACTTTAAAACAATTATATTCAAGACTCCATATTGAGAGGTCTGGAGTCTTGAATTATAATAATATTTTGACTATTAAGATTATTTCTAATAGAATCCTTGTATTATTGAGAGTGAAATTATGGCACAATTAAAAAGCAACAAATTTAGCAAGGGCGAGTTTACATTAAATACAATAGTATTTACACTTGGTCTAATAGTATGGGTTTCAATTTTCAAAATTGACTCAATGTTGCCTTATAATTTTTTCTTTTCGAATACTGAAGCGTATGTTTATTTACTTGTTATGTCTGTGCCTATGTATGTGTTTATTTTTATGTATTTGCTTTCTGAAAAACCATCATTTTCATTCGCTTTTATTTTATTAGGTGTTGTGTTATCATATCCGATTTCGAACGCTTTCGCTAATAAAACCAATGATTACATGATCAGTAAAATTTATGAAAGACATTTAAATTTAATGAATACTGAAAATTCAGGAAAAGAATATTTAGTTAAAAAACAAGGGTCAGATCCATATAAAATGTATATCTCTCTTAATGATAGTACAGAACATAAAAAAGAAGCTTTGAGCTATAAGGCTGAACATGAGAACGAATTCAGAATGGCATCAACTGATGCTATTTATAATCTTTATCTTGGATATCCTTCATTTAAAAATCCTAACTTAAAAAAGAAAATAGAGGATATGTATTCTGATAACTTTATTTCTGTTTATGAGGTAGAAGCTTTTAAACTATATGTTGCATCATTAAACATTAAAGATCTTGATAAAGATGATTTAATGGCGTTAAATAATATTAAAATAAATTGAGATTGTGAATTTGAACTTTAACTGGATAGTTAGAGTTTTTATTTTTAACAAATAGTCTTGTGAGTTACTACAATATTTAATAGAATATTAATTCGAACAAAATAATATAAATATGTCTAAATCAAACATAGAAAAAGAAAGATTGTCCAAAATAAAAGCTTTTAAAAACGGTGAGTGCGAATTTGATATTTCAATGATCAAATTAAAGATGAAGTTTGATTATTATGAAAAATGGGACACAAAAAGAAAAACAGGATATAAGAAGCAAAGCGTTAAAAGTATAAACAAGGAAGTGTATTCTTTATACAAAGAATTGTTTACTGATGTGTTAGCAAGATTCGTCAAGAAAACCAATATGTTTGATATTAAAGTAGTGGCTCGATTAAATTCTGAATATTCTTATAATTATGTTTGTTGTCAAAAAAAATACGATACAAGTAAAAGAAAATTAAGTGTCTCTTTTGTGATTGAATACAAAAATAAACATGTATCAGGAATACATACAGAAAAAGAAATAAAATCATGGATTATTGAACCGGACGAAAAAATAGAACTCAACAATTTTTTACTGCATTCATACAACAATATAAAAGAATGTGTTACAGGAAGAAAATCGTATATGAGAAGTTTGATTAGTCTTAACTTGATTTTGGATAAAAGATTAGTATTTGAAAGAATTAAAAAGCCAAGTAGATTACCAAAAGTTTTTCAGGATTTTACATTTTATAAAAATATTAATTTTGTTTATAATTACATCAAGAAACATAATAATATATTTAGATTTCCATATTATGCAGTAACTTATAACATAATGTTAGATAAATACTATTCAATTTCTCTTAAAGACCATAAGAATAATAACTATAATTTAATGAGGCAAGAATTGTTTCATTCTAATATGGATATATTAAAAGGTTTTGAGAAAATGGGACTGTTTCCATTTGAAATTAGAGATATTGAAAATATAAGTGAAGAAGAAATACTTGATATGTATACACTGCTTACTTATTGATTAAAAATGTAAATAATGTATAATAAACCATTATATTATTTAAAGGTGTTTAAGTGGGGCAAAATATTGAAATTATTGATGAAGAGTCAGGAATGGTATTGAAATATAACTGGGATGACAAAACAGGATGGGCTTTCACTGCATCTGGTTATTCATCAAGAGAAGATCGTAGAAAGGCTGTGAAACTTTCTTTGAAATACTGGCCTGATATCCCAGAGGAACATAAAGAAAGAGTTGATAAGAATAATCAAGAGATACTTGAGTTCACCAGAGGTTTTAAACATGACAAATGAAGAAAATAAAGAAACACTTGAAATTTGGTCTTGTGATCCTAAAAGTATAAAACCGTGGACCAAAGAAGCCGAGGAAAGGCTTCATAAAACATTAGATAAGATATTTGGCAAGCCAGCAGATAATGCTCAAGAACCTAAGTAAAAATGAATTTGGCTTGCTGAAAAGACGGCATAAGCTGGTTGTAGATCCCAATCACCACCAAGGCATTCAACTGGCAAACTGTCTTCTGGAATAATTAAGCCATCATAACCATTTTCTTTTGCGTAATTTAAAATAATATCTCTTTCTCCAATAAAAGAATCTTCAAAATTATCTGCAAATTTTTCTGCTTGTTCTTCAATAGTGTCAACTCGATTGAAGTCAACATTATTAAGCGCATATTCAGTTAGAAATTCTCTCGTAGTGATGAGTGGGTTTTTCATTGAGATATAAGCTGAAAAGACTAAAGAACCATCAGTATAAACTTCATTATAGCGTAATGCATATGCATTGGCTACTTTAGGCGTCACCGCAAAGAAGGTCGCTCTATCTTCATTCAAAAAAGTTGGATGCTCTGAACCATGATAAACCTTTAAAGGTTTACCATAAGCGTCATAAATAAGACCTTCAATTTTAGCGTTCATAAGCTTCGCCAGTTTCCATTTCTCTATTAAGTTGTGCAATTTTCGCAAGAAAAATTCGTTTGAATTTGATGAGATCTGATTCTTTACCACGAACGGTAAAAGTGCCTTTTTCTAAAAACCAGCCCACTTTAATTTTGCACTCAAAGTCGAGATTGCAACGTCCTGAAATAACGCGAAGATAGTCTTCAATTTCAGCACCAACACCTACACTAACAGTGGTTGATATTTTACCAATACGCTCTGACATGGATTATGACTCTAAAGGATAATTTTAATTATGCGTATGCTTCAAGAACAAGAGGCACACCTTTTTTATCGATTGTGCGTAGTTCTTTCCACAACAATCGCATAAATGAATATTTACCTCTGCGTTCAATGTATTCGAATTTACTCATGCCTTCGACTTGGTTAACAATAATGGGGCAGAACCAACTTGCTTTATACCCAATAGTAAAGGATTCCTTGATTTTTTCTTCTGAGTTTAATTCTTGAATTTTAACAACAGAAGTAGATGGCAACCGTTTAAAGAATTTATCGAAATCTTTGTCTACAATTGACTGGTTTAAACCACCAAACTCAGCGAATTCATCTTTTTCTTGAACGTCAATTGCATACATACAGCCTTTTTCAAAAGCTGTTTTTTGTAGTGAATTGATATAGATAGCATTAGTAACAATGGAAAATGGCTTTTTGAAAAGGCTGATTACTGATTTCAAAGTGTTCATTTTTTTGTCTCTGAGTTGATTTAATGTAGTATTATAGTATCACCATTGCCTTATATAGTCAATAACCATATGGTATATTTTAAAAATGAGCTATGTAACAAGCTCGCCTATTCATTTTTGGAAAGCCAAATACGGCAGTTATCGATGCACAATTAAACGAAATAGATGAAATTCGGAGAAGAAATATGCTTGATTATAGAAAGGTGTATCTTGTTGAGATCAAAAAACTCAAAGAAGATGCAAAAGCGATTAAAAAACAAAATGTAAATTCCAAAATAACTCACACTCAAATTCTTGATATATTTGTTCAAACTTTGAAATTTAAAGATTTTAACGAATATGAGAAAGCTCTAAACAATAGATCACATTTCATACTGGTTCCACTTAAAAATTTGAAGATACATGAAATATATGAATTAAGGTATATTCTTCTTCAAAAATTCATATCACTTGATATTGAGATAAATAATATTTTCTTTATTGATAACATAATCAATTCTAAAATGAGAGAAATGAAAAATCATGACGGTTTTTCTATGATAACTTATCTATATTGTCTTCCATATTTATTGAAATGTAATGAATTAGCATGTATTGATTTAAATGATGCCTCAATCAATAAGGATCGCTTAAAAGCATTATTAAGTATGCTTGTTGATAATTATAAAAGCAATAATAGTTATCTATATGATTCCTTTACTTTTATAAACGCTAAATATAGAACTAGAAACCTATTTGATGTACATGATGCTTTAAAAGTTTGCAGAAATCTTTATTTTGGGTCAAATACGCTCTCAAAGTATAAAAATGATTATAGAGAACTATTTTTTGCTATTAAAAATGATTACGATGAGGGAGATTATAAAGAAGGATTGATTTTTGAAAAATTAAAAGAATTTAATAATGACCTAATCAGTTTGGATGACATTGTGGATTTTATTGAGCAAGAAGTTGAAGATGAATTAGTATTTAAAAATAAGTTTAATTGTAAATATGATATTGCAAAACCTAATCGAACAATTTACGTTCCGTCATTTAATTCGGAACAAAAAAATCAGAAAAACACATTAGATGTTATTGCAGAAATGTCGAATAATTTTATTGAACATGAACCGTTATTTATAGGCAAAAGAGAAATTAACAAAATATTTAAAAAGACTGAATATTTAAGGATTACAAAGGAGCAAATGAATGAAAATATATTGATTTCTGGTTGTGCTGGTTCTGGTGCAACCGTTGCAGCATATTCGTTTGTAATGCAATCACTAAAATCAGGACGTGGATTTATATATTTAAACACTTTCGGTGATTACAGTGTATATGCTTACTTATATGGAATTATAAAAATTTTTAACCGTGAAAGTGATGTCATTTTACTATCCGTTAATCATAAAAAAGAACTCCTGAAACTTGATATAAATAAATTGGTCTCTAAAAATAAGATATTAATAATTAGTTGCCATGCGATTGAAAAAACATCAGAAGAAGAACACGAAAACATCTTAAAATCGTTTAATAATTTATTATCAAGAATACAAAATAAAAAGCAAAGTTTTTATCCTTACTCTGTATTTATTAATCACTTTTTTTACATGGGCAGTAATGAGTATGATGAATTTAAAAAACAGATTCTAAGATTAAATAAACTAAATATTTGTTTTGTTGCTAGTGCTCAAAGTGATAGCGTTTTTAATAAAAAACCTAGTATAACGAATATATTTAACAATGTTATTTTAATGAAAAGCGAAGCACCACATGAATTGGAAGTATTTGACTTAAATGGAGTTTCTTTAAGAGATTTTAAAAGTCTTTCTGTGGGGGAGTTTTTCTTTATGAGGGATGATAAAGTCCAATATAAAAACATATATAAATTATTCTATATTGACGCATATATTGAAGACTCACCATTTGATAACATTAATAATGTTATTTGAAGTTTGCATCAAGAGCCGTTATGGCTCTTTTTCTTTACGCATTAAAAATAACAGTGATTTAATTCTTTTGCAATAATGGAAATGTGTCAATCATTATCTTTATTACAAATACGTAAAACGTATGTTATATTATGAAAATAGCTAAGTAACAAGCTAATCTATTCATCATCGAAAAGCTGGACCCAGCAGTTACAAGATATAAAAACACAAACGAAATAGATGAAATTCGGAGATGTAATAATGGTTCATTATGGTCCTGTATACCTTGTAGAAATACAAAAATTAAAAGATGCTGCAAAAGATATTAAAAAAGCAAACAAACATATCAAATTAAATCATACTCAGATATTAAACCTGATACTAAGAGTATTAGGATTTTCTAATTATAATGAATATGAGCAAATACTTCATAAAAATAATAATAGATGGTCTAAAACACTTCATGAAATGAAATATCATGAATTAGATAAATTAAGAACTAAATTTACTAAATATTTTAAAAGGTTATCAATAGAAATAGATAGCTTATATTTTATAGATAACGTTTTAAAGTCAAAAGTCCACGAAATGAAAAGATTTGATGGTTTCTCCATAATCGTGTATTTATATACATTGCCTTATATATTAGATAGAAAAGATCTTAAATGTGTAGAAATGTATAATGCACAAAACATAAAAAAAGGAAAAGTTACAGAATTATTAAAAATTGTTTTGGAAAAATATAAAAATTCTAATAATAATGTTTTAAATGTTTTTTCTCAAATAAATCCAGAGTACAAAAACAAAAACATTTTTGAAATATATGAAGATATGAAATCAAAACAAGAAAGGGTATTTGAAAATATTGATAATTTAAGCTTATTAAAAGAATATGGTGCAAGAGAATTCTTCTTTGCATTGAAAAATTTATATGATGATGAAAAATACAAAGAAGGATTTCTTTTTGACATGTTATATAAGCTATACAAAGATGATGTATCAATAGAAGATGTATTGTATTTTATAGAGATGGATATATATGAAAGTGTTATTTATTTAAGTTATTATTATCATAAATTTGATCCCGAAACGAGTTCTGGAAATACCGATATAGTTGTGCCTAACTTCATCACGAAAGAAATTGAAAATAATGATGTAACAAAGCATTTATCTGAAATAAATAATATTTTTAGAGAACATGAACCGTTAGTTTTAGGTAAAATGAGTGTGCCATATTTAACGGATGAGAAAAAATATTTAAAGATTTCGAAGGATGATATAAATAAAAATACATTATTATTGGGTTGTTTAGGTTCTGGTATTTCAAATGTGAATTTATCAATAATGATGCAATCGTTAAAAGCTGGTTCTGGTTTTATATATATAGATTTTTCGAATGATGATAGTTATATAAAAGACATTAGCTTAGAAATATACAACATGGCTAAATTATTAAATAGACAGAAAGATGTTGTTGAAATTTCTATTTATCATAGAAAAGAGATTGCTAAAATAGATATAAATAAGTTTGTATCTAAGAATAAAATATTATTGATAAATTCTTTGCCATTAGATGATGTTTCGATTAAGGAAAGAGAACGCACTATAGGGGATTTCCATAATCTTATATCCAGAATAAAAGATAAAGCAAAATCAGTTATTCCGTATTCTATATTTATCAATAACTGGTATTTACAGGAATCGGAAAATTTCGCTAAGCTTAAAAAAGAAATAAGTAGGCTTAATAAGTTGAATATTAGTTTCATAGCATCCTATGCAGGGTTTGACGTTTTTCGTAATGGCGATATAAATGAATTATTTAAAAATATTCTTATTTTAAGGACAGAGGACAAAAGAAATCTTAATGGGATAGATCTTAATGGTTTAGAATTTAAAGATTTTAAAACATCATTAATGCTACCAGATGGTTGGTTTTATTTTTCAAAAGAAGGTAGAATTATTGATAAGAATAGATATTATTGTTTTAAATTTAAGATAGAAGTTAATGAATTAGCGACAGTTAGGATTAACTCTAACAGTATTGGTTAAATAAAAAAGAGTTAAGTATTGTCACAACAAATCATTTTTAATTTAAAATGAAGAGAGCCTTTAAAGGCTCTTTTTAACTATAATGAGTAAACAAATAAAATTTCGTCTTGTATTCGTTTTTTAATTCTTCATCAGTGATTCCGAAATTATCCTTCAAACCATTTTTTACAAATGATTCTTCATCATCAATAATTTCAACTGGGGTGAAGTGAACGACATCACCATCTGTTATATTAGCTTCCTCAATCACTTTGCCAATAACTACATAATAACCAGATACGTCATCTTTTATAACTTTCAAACTTGATTCTTCATCATAGTCATCGATATATTCTTGATTAATATCTAATGGTCTTCCATCTTCGTCTGTATCTTGACCATGATCGTATCTTTTTCTATAATCATTATAGTCCATCGTTATGCCATAAACTAAATAAGTAATTCGTCTGTATCCCATGTTAATCCTCAATTATTGATAATGTGTGAAAGCCCAAAAAGTGGGGTAAAATTTGCCATGTTGCTGTTCTGCTCTTGAAATACCAAAGTTCTCACTTAATGCTTGGGCAACAAGAATATCTTCGTCCATATCTAATACAAGTCTAGTTAATGGTATTCCGTCACCATCATAACTTTCTGCACGAATAATAACCTTCCCAATAACTACATATTCTTCGTTCATTCCGTCATAAATGACATTTAATTTATTGTAAGGTTTTTTGCCTTTGTATTCTTCGTGCAATGTATCTTCCAAATCGTCATTATTTTCTGGATTATAGCGTTCTTTGTATTCTTGAACACTCATTTTAACGCCGTAAACAATGTATTGGATTTCTCTAACGGACATTATAGTTCCTCTTTATTTTTAAACTTTTCAATTATATAACGTATTCGAAGTTCAGAAATAACAGCTTTTGCACATTCTTGTGATACAAAGCGTTCTCCATCGGCTTCTAGTTCAAAAGGGCTTTCACAAACAATATCATAACCATATTCTTTTGCAATATATTCATCGTCATAATAAATAGCATTAAACGTAAGATTAGAAAAATCTTCATCGATTTGTAATGGTTTTTCTTCTGATGAATGACTTTTTTCGGATAAATGTTCCACCAAAAGAAGAACGGCTGAAATGTCATTTTTAATGGCAGAACCATTATCATTTACTAATGAAAAATCAGCGTTACCACCGAAGTATTCAAAGCGATAACCGTTTTTTTCTAATATTTCAGCAATAGATAATGTAATAGACATGTTTTTTGACCTTTAAGAGTATTGGAATTATAACATTAGTCAAGTAGTAAAGTCAAAGTTTACAACTGAATCAAATACAAAATACTACCGAACGGTTCTTTTAAAATTATGTTTTTCATGTAAAATATTTATATGAATATTGCATTTGGAGCGAACTCAATGAACATTGAATTTTTAGTTGAAAAAATGGTTGAAGATTGGACTGGTCAAGGGTACAAAGCCTTTCCTAAATGCGATGAGTCTGAAATAGATAGACAAAGTAAATACTTTTATAGGACATTTAATATAGAAATGCCAGAAGCTTATAAAAGAGTATTAAGATTAACAAATGGTCTGATGTTTAATGGGATGAAAATATGGCCTATTACATCACATAATCTTATGTCAGAAGATATTTATGCTGCAAATGAACACATTAGTCCAGAAAGAGAAGTTGTTGTATTAATTCAGATGGATGATGAATTGTATGTGTATGACAATGCATTAAATAAATATGTAGCAAGTGAATTTCATGGTGGAAACTGGAAGGAATTTGAGTCGGCTAACGAAATGTTTGAATTCGTGTTAAAAAGAGCATGGACAATAGATGAAGATTGATTGACTTTTATACGCGCTACGGATTATAATAATCTATTCGAAAACTTAAAATAAAGGTGATAAAATGTTTCTTGCAGAAAATTATACAATTGAAATACGTTAT
>Ga0247812_10000123_pt1 | contig 99064 bp, 102 predicted proteins | sample UWRJL149409B1_FD_178011 | JGI IMG/M metagenome (GOLD analysis project Ga0247812, IMG submission 178011) | Plant litter microbial communities from Arlington Agricultural Research Station in Wisconsin, United States - UWRJ-L149-409B-1 | ecosystem: Environmental > Terrestrial > Plant litter >... | reverse complement strand
TCATTGACTTTTGTTAGTCTTTTATATATTCCTTTGTCATGCTTAGGAATGAAGCATCTATTTGCGATCAGATCCTTCGTTATTCAGGATGACAGTTTTAATTATGCTGATGCAGCAACTGTAAGCGGATCTGCGTAATGTGCAATACCGTAGTTTCTTGTTGTTGCAATAGCGGCATCAGTTACGTGCCACTCAAACTCATCCCTGAAATGGCGGATAGCGCTGGCCACCGGCCATGCTGCCGCGTCACCAAGCGGACAAATTGTGTTACCTTCAATTTTTTTAGATACATCAACCAACAGGTCCATATCACTCATTTTACCGTGGCCGTATTCCAGGCGGTGTAAAACTTTTTCCATCCAGCCGGTACCTTCACGGCAAGGCGAACATTGTCCGCAGCTTTCGTGGTGGTAAAAACGGGCGAAGTTCCAGGTGTTGCGCACAATACACTGGTCTTCATCATAAGCAATAAAACCACCCGAACCCATCATGGTACCACTAACAAACCCGCCATCGGCTAATGATTCGTAGCTCATCAGGCGCGCTTCATTATTAATGGTTTTCAGGAACAGGTTAGCCGGAAGAATTGGTACCGATGAACCACCTGCAACAACCGCTTTTAAGCGTTTGCCGTTGGCAATACCACCGCAATATTCATCACTGTATAAAAATTCTTCGGCAGGTAAACCTAAGTCGATCTCGTAAACACCGGGGCGTTTTAAGTTACCGCCAGCGGAAATCAGTTTAGTACCTGTACTGCGGCCAAGGCCTATTTTAGCGTACTCGTCGCCGCCTTCGTTAATGATAGGCACAACAGCAGCAATAGATTCAACATTGTTAACAACCGTAGGGCACCCGTATAAACCCGCAATAGCCGGGAACGGAGGTTTGATCCTTGGGTTACCACGTTTACCTTCCAGTGATTCCAGCAAAGCAGTTTCTTCACCGCAGATGTAAGCGCCGCCACCCGGTTGTACGTAAAGCTCCAAATCGTAACCGGTGCCTAAAATGTTTTTACCTAAAAAGCCTTTTGCCTTTGCTTCGGCAATTGCTTTCTCCAGGATGCGGATCTGCGGCATCATTTCGCCGCGTACGTATATGTAAGATGTTTTGGCACCCAGCGCAAAGCTGGCTACTATCATGCCCTCAATTAATAAGTGAGGGATGTAAGTCATCAAAAAACGGTCTTTAAAAGTACCAGGTTCAGATTCATCTGCGTTGCAAACCAGGTAACGGGCAACACCCTCCGGTTTAGCCAGAAAGCTCCATTTCATCCCGGTAGGGAAACCTGCACCACCACGGCCGCGTAAACCCGATTTTTTTACCTCTTCCACCACTTCTTCGGGCGTTAAAGTTTTCAAAGCTTTTTCAACAGCAGCGTAGCCGCCTTTAGAGCGGTAAACATCAAATGTGTTGATGCCGGGTACGTTAATATGTTCAAGTAAAAGTTTGCGTCCCATTAGTTGTTCGCTTTTGCTTTTAAATCTACAATCAGTTTATCAACCGATTCGGTAGTTAAGTTCTCGTAAAAAGTGTACTCGGGGCCAATTTGCAATACCGGGCCAAAGCCGCAGGCTGCCAGGCATTCTACACCTCTCCAGCTAAATAAGCCATCGGGGGTAACATCGCCCTCTTTAACACCAAGCGTTTTTTCAATATGCTCCATTATTGGGGTTGCACCAACAATTTCGCATGGGCCTGTACGGCAAACTTCTAACATGTACTTGCCCTGCGGCTTTAAAAAGTACATGGTGTAAAATGATGCCACCTCGTAAACCTCTATCGATTGGATAGAAAGAAACTCGGCCACTTTATCCATAGCTGGCGCGCTAACCCAGCCAAACTCTGCCTGTACCAAATGCAGTATAGGCAACAAGGCCGATTTTTGCTTCCCTTCCGGGTAACGGCTAACCACATCGGCAAGCTTGCCGATCAATTCCGGTGAAAATGTTACCGGTGTATTGGTATCCTGTACGCTAAGCATCTAACTCTCCAGCTATTACGTTTAAACTACTCATGTTAATAATCGCATCAGAAAGCAGCATCCCCTGGCTCATGTTGGCATACATCTGGTAATTGATGAAGCTTGGCCTGCGGAAGTGTAAACGGTACGGAGAGCGGCAGCCATCGTTCACCAGGTAAAAGCCCAGTTCGCCGTTGGCACCTTCTACCGCGTGGTAAACTTCGGCAGTTGGGGTTTCTACTTCGCCCATCACAATTTTAAAGTGATAGATCAAAGCTTCCATGTTGTTATATACTTCTTCCTTAGGAGGCAGGTAAAATGCCGGCACATCCGCGTGGAAAATATCTGATGGTTCTTTTTCTATTTTGGCTAAGGCTTGCTCAATAATACGCATGCTCTGCCACATCTCTTCGTTACGTACCAAAAAGCGGTTATAAACGTCGCCGTTTTCGCCAACAGGTACTTCAAAGTCAAAATCTTCGTAAGATGAATATGGCTCCATTGCCCTCACATCATAATCTACACCGGTAGCACGCAATATTGGGCCTGTCCAGCTGTAGCTTAATGCTTGTTCGGCTGAAACTGCAGCTACATCCTTAGTACGGTCTACAAAGATCCTGTTACGGTTAAACAAAGATTCAAATTCTTTTAACACTTTAGGGAACCGCTCGGTAAACCTGCGGATCTTGTTAAATGCGATGGTGTTGAAGTTACGCTCGAAACCGCCAATACGGCCAACGTTTGTTGTTAAGCGCGAACCGCAGATCTCTTCATATATCTCGTAGATCTCCTCGCGGTACTCCATCATGTACAAGAAACCGGTAAACGCGCCGGTATCCACACCCAATACACCGTTGCACACAATATGATCTGCAATACGGGCAAGCTCCATAATGATCACACGCATATAATCAACACGTTTTGGCATGGTGATGCCCAAGAGCTTTTCAACCGTCATATGCCAGCCCATATTGTTAATGGGCGACGAGCAGTAATTAAGCCTATCGGTAAGCGGGGTTATCTGGTAAAACGGCCGGTGCTCGGCAATTTTTTCAAAAGCACGGTGTATGTAACCTATAGTTGATACACCGCTAACAATACGTTCGCCATCCATCTGCAACACATTCTGGAACACGCCATGCGTGGCCGGGTGCGTTGGCCCCAGGTTGAGCGTTGAATACTCGGTTTGCGGATCGTTATCAGTATATACGGGATGGTTCTGCATTATCTTCCGAAAAAGTAATCTTTTTTATCAATACGGTTTGGATCTTCAAGCGGGAATTCCTTCCTCATCGGGAATACGGTCATGTCATCAACATTCAGTATCCTCCTCAGGTCGGGGTGCCCGTCAAATATCACCCCAAAAAAGTCGTATGTTTCTCTTTCCATCCAGTTGGCGCCATCCCAAAGCGTGGTAGCTGTTGGTATGTGTACGTTATCTATCGGAATAAAAACTTTAACGCGTATGCGTGTATTAGTTGTAAGGCTGTGCAGGTGATAAATAACACCTATCTCTCTGCCCGCAGCTTCCGGGTAATGAATTGCGGTAAGATCTGTTAAAAATATAAACTTCAGCTCAGGGTCGGTTTTCAAAAAGCTCAGTACATCTGTAATTTGCTCTTTGCCGGTTTCTACCGAAAGCAAGCCATAATCTTGGCTTAGTTCGGTAACCTGCCCCGGGAATTTTTCAACCAGTTTTTGTATCAGTACTTCGTTAGCTATTTTACCCATTACTGTATTCCGTATGAAGCTAATAATTCCTGATACTTTGGTTCCTGGCGGCGGCGAAGTGTTTCGGTCTTCACCAAGTGCTGAATTGCCATAAAGCCATCAATAATAGCTTCGGGGCGCGGCGGGCAGCCCGGCACGTAAACATCCACAGGGATAATTTCATCAATACCCTGCAAAACAGAGTAAGTATCAAATATACCACCGCTTGTTGCGCATGCACCTACAGCAATAACCCAGCGTGGCTCGGCCATTTGTAAATACACCTGCCTTAAAACCGGACCCATTTTTTTAGAGATCGTACCCATTACCATCAACAGATCAGCCTGGCGGGGCGAAAAGCTTAAACGCTCGGCACCAAATCTGCTTAAATCGTAATGTGATCCCATGGTTGCCATAAACTCAATTCCGCAGCAAGATGTTGCGAATGGTAAAGGCCATAAAGAGTTTGCGCGTGCCAGCCCTATTGCCTGATCGAGAGCGGTGGCAAAAAAGCCAGCCCCTTCTACTCCGGCCGGAGCATCAACTATTTGAATATCACTCATGAATTTTTATCAAATAAAATAAACCCATCAGCTGAGCTGATTTGCAAATTTAAATAAAATACGTTGTAACGAGTACACTATGAAAGCGCTGGTGCATATTTAGAATTGTTCTAAAGAGATGCCCGCTTTTGATAAGAGTGGGCGGGCTTTCAGATAAAAAGCCCGGGCGCAGGATAACTAATCCCAGTTTAAAGCGCCTTTTTTTATGATGTAGAAGAAACCGGCTAAAAGTGTACCCATAAAGATAAACATCTCTGCCAGGCCTTCTGCACCCAGATCGCGGAAGTTAACCGCCCAGGGGTACATAAAAATAACCTCCACATCAAACAGAACAAACAGGATAGCCACCAGGAAATATTTAATTGACATGGGCTGGCGGGCGTTACCCACAACCTCAATACCCGATTCAAATGGCGTTAGCTTATCCTTAGTTTTACGTTTAGGGCCAATATTGTGTGTTACCACCATTGTTGTAACAGCAAAACCAAGCGCCACCAGCATTTGGAATATGATAGGCAAGTAATTAACCGGTAAACTTTGTAATTCCATGCTGCAAATATACAAATGAGTACATAATAAAAAAGCCCTCTTTTTTGAAGAGGGCTTTAATTTGTTATGTTATAAGATTATTTACCTTTTGCAGCACCACCTTTACGGGAGAAGAACGATGCTACCTGCTTGTTGGTAGGATCAAGCTCTTTTGCTTTGGTAAAGTTTTCTGTTGCCTTGGCATCATCCTTTTCTTTGTATTGATAGATGTTGCCTAAATAAATATAAGCTTCTGCTAAATCTCTTTTAGCTTTTTCATCTGTTGGCGGTGTAGCCGTCATAATAGTGATGTACTGCTCATAGTAAGGTTTAGCGAAACCTTTAATGTTGTTTCTGTCAACCTCTTTGCTATCGTTTACACGTGCTCTGAATAATACAACCGCAGGGATTGGTTTGCTTGCTTTCTGGCTGATGTAGCTAAATGCAGAATCAGCTTTAGTTAGCAACGTAGTATCCGGATTTTTGGCCGGATCGAACGCAAAGTAGTAGCTGGTGCCAACTCTCAGGTAATCATTCAAAGTACCTTTGTGAGATTTGGTAAGGTAAGTACGGTAAGCATCACCAGCTTTTTCGTATTTCTTTTGTGCATATAATGATTTACCAATTTCAGCAAAAACATCTGCCTGTGTGGTATCCATAGTGTATGCTTTCTGTAAAGCAGCAATACCTAATGAATCTTGCTGTGAAGCAATCAGGATACGGCCTAAGTACAGGTAATCACGTGGGATAACACGTTTTGGCTCTGCTTTGGTAACCCAGGTATTCATTGCAGTTAATGCAGCAGGGTAATCCTTGTTCTCGTAAGCTGCATAACCTAAGTAACGGTAAACCCTTAAGTTATTGTTTGATGATTTTGCCAATTCAGTAGCCTCTGTTTGTAATGCTTTATAATCACCTGCGTAAGCAAGGAAGTCGGCATAACGTAAACGAGACTCTAAAGACATATCTGTTAATGAAAGATATTTACGGTATTGATCTACCGCTTGTTTAATTTTAACAGAAGCCTGTTTAGGGTCTGTTAAAGCCCATCTTGCATCAGTTTCTGCCCACTCGCGGTAAGCAGGGCCGTAGTTAGGGTCGATAGCTAAAGCTTCCTGAAATTGTTTTTCCGAATCCTCAAAGTTATTAGCATATCTCCACAATACACCTGTTGCAACTTTAGCATGCGCAAGTTTTGGGTTAAGCGCTAAAGCGGCCATATAGTTATCTAAAGCTTCTGAGCTTTTTAACTGTGTGCGGTAAGCATCGCCCAAAACAACCAGCAGCTCGGCGTCTTTAGGATTAACGGCTTTACCTTTGTTTAATACCGCAATGGCAGCATTTGCATCGGCAGGGTCAACTTTATCATTTACCGGGTTAAGCAGGTAGCCTTCGCCAATGTAAATGTAAGGGGTGCTGCTTTTACCGGCTAAGCTAACAGCCTGGTTAAAGTTGGTAGTTGCGGTTGCCTTGTCTTTATCAACAAAAGCGGCTACACCTAAACCTGCGTAGTTTAAAGCAGATTTTGGGTTAACGGCAATACCTTTGTTAAAAACTGTTTTTGCAGAATCGGTATAGTCCTGCAGAATGTACACCCAGCCCAGGTAAAAGAAATTTTCATCTTTAGTGGCCTGAGTAACGGTTAAGTTCTTAAGCATCGATTTAGCTTTCTGATATTGTTCAGCATCAATTGCTTTTTTGGCGTCGTCCAAACTTTGAGCAAAAACTGATGAACCTACGAATGCCAGTGCTAATATTAGTTTACTTATCTTACTGATCATTTTCATCTTAGTTTTATAGTGTTTAATTAGTGTGTTATGTTTATTTCCCTCGGCGGGATAGAATCAGGCAGCAGGCCCGATTTTAGTATTATCCTTTGTCCGCGTTCGCTTGCTAAAAATGTTGCAAAGCCCGATCCCAATCCTTTTCTTCCTGTGCAATCAATTATATACAACGACCTGCTTAGCGGATACGTATGTAAGACAAGCGTTTCCTGCGAAGGTTTAAAATACACCCCGGGCGCTTTTTTGTTGCTTTCGTCTTTAACGCCTACAATCTTCACTTTTTCCACCGCTGCGGCATAATCCTCATCCGGATCATTCAGCCAGCTAAACCCGGTTATGCCTATCGCATCCGAATGTTCACTAACATACTTAATAACTTCTTTATTTGATTTTAAAGCGTAGATGTTTTTTTGTTTAAAATCCTTATTACCTGATATTTGCCTCAAATACCTTACCAAACTTGAGTTTGGATTATCAAAAACAATTTTTTTATCAGTTTTAGCTGTGCCGTTAAGCATGCTAATAATCTCTTTTACAGATGTCAAGGTGTCATTTGACGCCTGGTTGACAATTATGGCAACGGCATCAATGGCAAACCTGTTTACATCAGGGATAAGCGCCCTTCTTTTTAATATGCCAAGTTCGGCAGTATCCAGGTTTCGCGATAAAATAGCCACCCTTGTGCTATCGTTAAGCAATGTATTTAGTACCTGCGCTTCGGGCTTATAAGTAATTACAGGGTTTGCTTTGGGGTATAATGCCTTAAAAACATATTCCTCTTCGCTTACTATCGGCGAAAACGATTCATCTGCCGAAAAATAGGCGGTACCAAAAGTAAAACCATCTTTAGCAGGGGCTTTATCTTTTTTATCCTGCTGGTTACAGGCTGCAAAACCCAGTAGTATTGTTAAGCCTAACAATACAGGTTTAAAATTAATTTTCATCAGGCTCCTTCCTTAAATAACGCGAAAAGCGCAGTACAGCATATATTAAGATCACCGACCCAAATAAGGTACGCTGCGTTGGGGGTAATTGTAGCGGAAACTTGTCCCAAAAAATAATCATTAACCCAAGTGCGCAAAAGCCTGCAAATGCAGTAACTCCTAAAATAAGCAAAAACCGCCTTTTGGGCGATTTTTGCTTTTCATTATTGTTTGATAACATGTAAAGTTATTCTTGAGCAAGGGAGAACGCAACAGGAACACTGTATTGTACACGTACCGGTTTACCGTTTTGGATACCAGGAGTCCATTTAGGCGAAGCCTTTAATGCACGTACTGCTTCCTCATCGCAACCGCTACCAATACCTCTTACAACTTTAATATCAGTTAACGAACCATCTCTTTCAACCACAAAGGTTAAAATTACACGGCCGGTAACGTTGTTTTCTCTTGCAATAGCAGGGTAACGGATAGCTTTACCTAAGTATGCGCCAAATTTGGCATCACCACCCGGGAAGCTCGGTTGTTTTTCTACTGCTGTAAAGATCTGGTTAGGGTTTTCCTCTACCACTTGCTTTACATCGGAGTTACCTACCGGCTCGTCAATCCTGATCTCGGCATCAGGGTCACCTTTTTGGTCTTTCTGACCAGGATCGGCAACTTCCAATTCCTTAACGGTTGGCGGGTCTTTTTCACGCACCTCGTTATCCGGTTTTACTACCGGAGGAGGAAAACGCACCTGGTCTACCTTTGGTTTAGGTGGTTCCGGCGGCGGCGGAGGTGGTTTTTTAATTTCATCAACCGGTGGGGGTGGAAGTACCACTTCGGTAACCTTCACTTTTTCCTTGTCTTTAGGAATAAACCCCTGGATCTTGTTGAGTATTGTTTTAAAGGAAATAAGAAAAACAAATACGGCAACGCCTATTAAAAGAGCCCGGTTAGTATTTTTCGGGTTAGTCTTTCTTAAGTCGTAAGCGCCATATGCTTTGTTACGGCCTGTAAAAACAACGTCGATCCACTGTTGGTTTAGTATGTCTAATTTTGATCCAAACATTGTTTTATAACGTTAGTTTACTTTTTAATATTACCTTAATAGTTACCGTCTCTCTTCAGTAATTCAACTTCACCCGGGGTAATATCAACAATCGCATAAGATTGCACTTTAGTAATGTTGATCTCATCAAGCACATCTACTACGTTTTTGTAGTTTGACTTATCGCTTGGTTTGATCAGCACTACCATATATTTACCGGTAGACGCTTGAATTTCTTTACCTTTATCCAGCAACGTTTTACGGATGCCGTTTTTACCGTAACTATCGGTTGTTGGCTGTGATTTACCCGGCTCGCCTATAAACCATTCTATTTTATTATTAGCACCTAATAATATGGTCATCGAACGAGAGGCAGCAACAGCTAACTGGTCGGTTTGCTTCTCTTCCTTATCAGGCATGGTTAAATCCATAGCCTTAGGTTTTGACAGGGTAGTGGTCAACATAAAGAAGGTGATCAGCAAGAAGGCCAGATCCACCATCGCGGTTAAATCCACGCGTGTAGACGCTTTCTTACTTCTAACTTTCCCGCCTTTATGTTTCCCCCCCCCGGAGGTGTCTAATTCTGCCATTTCTACTTAGCTTTAGGTGCAGACCTAATCGTAGTGATCAGGCTGAACTTGTTAATTTTCTGTTTCTGAAGAAGGCCTATCAAAACTTTGATAGTTGGGTATTCTTCTTTATTATCCCCTTTGATTGAGATACGCAAAGCTTTGTTATGTAAGGCCACATCGGCTTTACGTGCTTCGCGAATCCAGTCGGCTAATTCGTTATTAGCTGTTGTATCATGGGGGATACCCGGTTGCTTAAATTCTTTTCGCTGCTCTGCATCCATGTTAAGGTAGTTACCCAGCTGGCCCAGCGGCATTCCGAAGATGGGTAAGCCCGAAAACTTAACCTGCTGCTCGGGAGTGAACTTAACATTGTATTTCTCTCCCATCTGGATCAGCGTTTGCTGGCGGATATCGTTACCATCTACACTAAAGAACACCTTACCTTGCCCTACAGTTAACATTAACATGTTATCATCAGGAATAGGGATCTCTGTTGCTGATGCCGGTATATCTACCGGAACCGGATCCTCGGTTTTTGGTTTTGCAGTTAAGATAAAGAAAGTAAGCAGCAGGAATGCTACGTCGCACATGGCGGTCATATCAATCGAGGTGCTCTTCCTCTGTACTTTTACTCTTGGCATGTTGTAAAATTAAATATTTAGTGTTACAATTTCAAATTAATTCCAAATTATATTTTGTTATAACGTGGAAACAAGCACTAATATTTTATTACCTGCTATTTTTGTGTGATGCAGCGAATGTTTGAACGATGCTGAAACCTGTTTCGTCGATAGCGTAAGTTAATTTATCTATCTTAGAAGTAAACAAGTTGTACATTACAATTGAGATAGCAGAAGTACCGATACCTAAAGCTGTATTGATTAGCGCTTCAGAGATACTGTTTGATAAGGCTGATTGGTTTGGAGCACCAGAAGCTGCCAATGCACCGAAGGCCTTGATCATACCGATTACCGTACCTAACAGACCTGTTAATGTACCAATTGATACCAAAGTAGCAATGATAGTTAAGTTTTGCTCTAACATAGGCATTTCTAAAGCTGTAGCTTCTTCGATGTCTTTTTGGATAGCTAATGATTTTTGATCAACATCTAATGTTGTATCAACTTCCATCTCACGGTATTTTTTCAAACCAGATTTGATAACGTTTGCTACCGAACCTTTTTGTTTGTCGCACTCAGCGCTTGCTGCATCGATGTTACCAGAGTTAAGGAAAGATTGGATCCTTTTAACAAATGCTTCTACGTTACCAGTACCAGATGCTTTACCGATTACCACAAAGCGCTCAATAGAGAACACGATAACCATTAACAGGTAAGACATAATGATAGGTACGATAACACCACCTTTGTGTACAGTACCGAAATAATCGCCAGGAACCGGCTCGTTTTCTGAATCGCCACCTACATAGTGACTGCCATCGCCTAAGATAAATACGAATATTAAAATAGCTACAACGATGCAAATAGGAATGGTTAAAGATGCAAATGCGCCGGATGCACTTGAGCTTTCTTGTTTAACAGGAGTAGTTGGTTTTGTTGGTGCGTTTGCCATTACTTTTTAATTTTTAGTTTTCGTTTTGTTTATAATATAAGTTAATAAAAATGTGTGCTCTTTTAAGCGAATAACAAAAATAGAATTTAAATGAATTAAAAAAACTTTTTATGTAATTCTTTATAATAATTTAATATAGTGCGCTAAGCATTTTGCAAATTGGTAATACATAACGTTATTACGTACAAAAATTGTGTTTTTGCCAAATAATATTTTACAATAAAACCCATTTTTTTTAATAATAGCAAGCGCCAAGTTACAAAAAGTGTGTAACTATGGTGATATAATAGTGTCTAAAGTACAGTTACAGCTATGCCTTTATAGGCAAATACCAATAAATTGTGTTGTATCAACACATTGACTTAGGCACAACTAAAGGTTGTAATTTTTTTCAAGCAAAAAAAGAGCTTACTCATTTACAAGTGCTTACTTAAGAATGTTAAAAAGTTTTGCGGCGTGTACATACAAGCTACCATACTATTACTGTAAGTTTAATGGCGCTAACATTCATTAAAAGCAAAAACTCTAATTAGTACTTTTATTTTGTTCGGGTGAGTTAATGAATTAACCGCGGCAGTGGTTGCTTACGGCGGCTACGCCCCTTCCCTCTTGAATATTTCATAAAGCAACGGATACGGAAATGCCTCCATTGCAAACAGGAACAAACAGGCGTTCGTTACAGATATTTCAAAAAAGGAAAAAGCAAGCTCAAAGTATTGAACCTATTCTACCACTGCTCGTATTCTTCCCTCAATCTCCTTCACCAATTCATCAACCGGGGTTTTACCGGGTTCTATAGGTTCCAGCACTTCCCAGCTCATGGGGGTGAAGGTGTTTAGCGGGTACAATCCATACTGGATCATTTTCCAGGAGTTTTTTATGGCGACGGGTACCAGTAGGGCATCCGGGCATTTTTTTAACAGCGCGGCTACACCCGCAGCCTGAAAGGGTTTCACCTTGCCATCCTTTGAGCGTGTACCCTCCGGGAAAATCATGGCCGACCACTTATTCTCCTTCATCCGCGTACCAAATTTTACCAGTTCAGTGATGGACTGGCGCGGGTCTTTCCTGTCGATATTGGCACCGCCGCCTACTTTTAAGTTGTAAGAAATAGATGGGATGCCCCTGGTAAGCTCTACTTTAGAGATAAACTTGGCATGATACTTCCGTAGAAAATTGATCATGGGCGGGATATCAAAAGTGCTTTGATGGTTGGCGATAAATATAATTGAGCGGCCAACAGGCAGGTTTTGCCTGTTAATAAAAGTAACCGAGTTGCCTACAATATAGAAAGTGCTTACCAAAAAAAAGTTTAGGATATCCACACTGCGTTTGTGTGCGGCATAGCCAAACAGGTTATAGCAAACCCATTGGATAGGGTGAAAGATAACCAGAAACAGCAAAAATGCAACAATTGCAAACGGGGAAAGGATATAGCCTAAAAACTTTTTCATCAGCCCCGCAAAGTTATATTTTTTTGAGAAAATGATAAATGTTTGAATTATAATCTGTTCTCCAGCAGCATTAGCTTCACTTTTAACACGGCGGCAACGGTAACGCTGTCGGTAATTTTGCCGCGGCAAACCATCTGATATACTTCTTCAAAAGGTACCTTGTTCACCAGCAGGTCTTCGGTATCTTCCGGTTCGGCTTCGTGTTGCTGCAGGCCACGGGCAAGATAAATGATACTTAGTTCATCACTTACAGAGTTGGAGAGGTGCATCTGCATAATTTCGGTCCACTCTGTAGCCTTTAGGCCGGTTTCTTCCAGTAGTTCGCGTTTGGCAGAATCCAGCGGGTTGCTGCCTTCGGGGCCTCCGCCCTCGGGGATCTCCCAGCAATATTGGTCGAGCACAAAGCGGAACTGGCCAACCAGGTAGGTGTTCATATCCTCATCCAGCGGAATAACGCCAACAGCCACATTTTTAAAATGGACTTTGCCATAAATACCCGGGTTGCCCGATGGGTTGATCACCTGGTACTCGGTTACGTTGATCCATGGGTTATCATAAATATTTTCCTGTGAGGTAACCTGCCAGGGGTTTTCGGTGGGGTTCTGCATATGGTCTGAATCAGATTTTTTGAATTTAAGAATTTTCAGGATGAAGACAGAAACTATTTAATTTTACCCGGCATTCTCCGTTTTTCGCTGCAGGTAACCCGGTACGTTCACCAGCAGGATGCCCGCCAAAATAACTAACAGGCATAGCAGCTGCGCGGTATTTACATCCTCATTTATAAACAACCAGCCTAAAAATACCGCCACAACCGGGTTTACATAAGTATGTGTGCTGATAATAGCCGGCGGCTTTATCGTGATAAGCCAAACGAACGACAGGTATGCTACCAATGAGCCCATCACAATTAAAAAGACAAGCGCTGCCCATGCTTCCAAAGTTACTGCCCTGAACGAGAACCCAACCTGTTCGCTTTTACAAAAGGCCACAACAGCCGCCGCTATACCGGCAGATAATAATTGCACGCTGGCATTCATTACTGTAGAACTTTTCCCCTGGCTGCCTTTAATGATCAAAGAACCGGCTACCCACAGCATGGCGCTGAACAGTATAGCCACACTGGCTATAGTTGCCATGGGCGATTCATCGGCATGTACAACGCCGAGTTTTAAAAACAGGAATATGCCGGTAAAACCAATTATTAGCCCGCTAATGATATATTTATTAGAAAAATACTCCGGCCAACGCTTGCGGTCTATTATTAAAAACATCAGCGGTTCGGTTGCAACCAGTATGGCCGCCTGGCCAGAGCTGATGTACTGCTCGGCCCAGGCAATTACGCCGGTGCCGCCTATCAGCATAATGGTGCCACTGAGTGCATGCCGCCATAAAAACTTTTTCTCCGGGAAACTCTCACCTTTTAGTTTACACCAGGCCAGCATCAGCAAACCTGCTGCCATGTAACGCAACCCTACTAATATAAACGGCGGGAAGCTTTTTAAGCCATACGCCACTGCCAGGTAGGTAGAGCCCCAAACAATATAGATATTGAAGAAGGCAAACGCTACCAGTAATGATGATGCAGGGGCTTTGGTTTTCATGGCAGAATAATTATACAAAAAAAGCGGCCGAAATATCAGCCGCTTTTTCAATGTGATTAAATTTATTAGGGGAATTATAATCCAAATTCAGCTTTTACTTTATCTACGTAGTCCAGTTTTTCCCAGGTAAACAGTTCCACCTCGCGCTCCAGCTTGCTGCCGTCGTGCGCGTTGAAGGTTTTGGTAACCGTTTCGTTCGGGCGGCCAAAGTGGCCGTAAGCAGCGGTTTCGCTGTAAATAGGGTTACGCAGTTTAAAGCGGGTTTCAATTGCGTAAGGTGTCATATTAAATATGGCCTCTACTTTTTTAGCAATTTCGCCGTCGTTTAAGGCTACTTTGCTGGTGCCATAGGTGTTTACGTAAATACCCATTGGCTGTGCTACGCCAATGGCGTATGATACCTGTACCAATACTTCATCGCAAACACCTGCAGCTACCAGGTTTTTAGCAATGTGGCGGGTAGCGTAAGCAGCAGAGCGGTCAACCTTTGATGGGTCTTTACCGCTGAATGCACCACCACCGTGCGCACCTTTACCACCGTAGGTATCTACAATGATCTTGCGGCCGGTTAAGCCGGTATCGCCATGCGGGCCACCAATAACAAATTTACCGGTTGGGTTAATGTGGTATTTAATATCTGCATTAAAAAAGTGCGCATATTTAGGATACTTAGCCTGTACACGCGGGATAAGAATGCTGATGATATCATCGCTGATTTTTTTCAGCATGGCAGCTTCTTCGTCGAAATCATCGTGCTGGGTAGAAATTACAATGGCATCGATACGGGTAGGCTGGTTATCATCGCTGTACTCTAAAGTAACCTGCGATTTTGCATCAGGGCGAAGGTATTTAATATCGGTTGCTTCGCGGCGGATAGCGGCCAGCTCTATTAATAAAGCATGGGCAATATCTAAAGCCAATGGCATATAGTTATCAGTTTCGATAGTGGCGTAGCCAAACATCATACCCTGGTCGCCGGCGCCCTGCTCTTCTTTAGCTTTGCGGTCAACTCCCTGGTTAATATCCGGAGATTGCTCATGAATGGCCGAAAGCACACCGCAGGAGCTGCCATCAAACATATACTCGCCTTTGGTGTAACCAATTTTGTTGATCACTTCGCGGGCAATTTTTTGCACATCAAGATAAGCCTTGGATTTTACCTCGCCGGCTAAAATAACCTGCCCGGTAGTTACCAGGGTTTCGCAGGCAACTTTAGATTCTGGGTCAAAAGCTAAAAAGTTATCAATTAACGCGTCGGAGATCTGATCGGCAACTTTATCGGGATGCCCTTCTGATACGGATTCTGAGGTAAATAAGTATGGCATATTTGTTTTTAATAAACGTTTAACCGAAAGGTATGGATTTATTTGAAACTGTAAAAGAGGAGCAAGATTAGCACTTTTTTACGTGGTTGCAATATGTTTGGGGGAGGCCCAAACAATCAAATCAGTCCACTTTCGTTGGCCAAAAATAAAACAATTTTTCACAAAGCCGAAAATACATTTACTTTTGACGCTGAAAACCTATATAGTTGAAAAGGAAAGCGTTATTTATTATAAACCCGGTATCGGGAGGGAAGAAAAAGGATGGTGTGCCGGAGCTTATACACAAATACCTCGATCACACAATATTTGAGTACGAAACCATTTACAGCACAGGCGTTAAACACGCCCGCGATGTAGCCAGGGAACGGGCTGCCGACTACGATATTATTGTAGCCGTTGGCGGCGATGGTACCATAAACGAGGTGGCATCGGCCATTGCGGGCACTGATACCGTGCTTGGGGTGATCCCATATGGCTCGGGCAACGGGTTATCGCGCTTTTTGGGTATACCAATGAATGCCGAAGGCGCCATAAAATTGTTAAACACGGGGCAGGCAGTTACCATAGATGCCGGTAAAATGAACGGCAAGTGGTTTTTTAATATGGCAGGCATGGGTTTTGATGCCCACATCAGCCATGTGTTTGCCCAGGGCAGCGAAAAGCGGGGCTTTGTAAGCTACTTTAAATCATCCTTAAAAGAGATTGCGAATTATAAATCCCAAACCTATCAACTGGATGTTGATGGGGTAAAGTATGAGCGCGAAGCATTTATGCTGAGCCTGGCCAATTCATCGCAGTATGGCAACAATGCGCATGTATCGCCAACGGCATCTGTGCAGGATGGTTTGCTGGATGTATGTATCATAAAACCCTTCCCATTATACCGTTTTCCGGAGATGGGTATCCGCATGTTTACCAAAACAGCCGATAGCTCTAAATTTGTAGAGATTATAAAAGGCAAGCATATTGTTATTAAACGCACGCAACCCGGGCCTATTCATTTGGATGGAGAACCACGCGAGGCTGATATTGATATTAATGTTAATATAGTGCCAGGTGCGCTAAAAATTATTGTAGACGAATCGTATAAAAACTAAACGGCTATGGCAAAGAAAAACTTCACCGGCATTATGTACTCTACCGATCCTGATTTTCAGTACCAGCAGGAAGGTGGAGAGCAACAGAAAACCCTGCCGCCGCAGCAACAGAATTTAAAGATCTTTCTGGATAGAATAAAAGGCAATAAACTGGTTACACGTGTTTCGGGTTTTGTGGGCGAGCCTGCAGACCTGGAAGCCATAGGTAAAAAGCTAAAGACCAAATGTGGTGTAGGCGGCTCCGTTAAAGACGGCGAAGTGCTGCTGCAGGGCGATTTTAGAGATAAGGTGCTTACCTTATTGCAAACCGATGGTTACAAGGCAAAAAAAGCAGGCGGATAATTATAACTTATATATCCCAATGTTGTTATAACCCATTTAAAGGCCCTTGGTTTCACCAAAGGCCTTTGCTATTAAATCTTACCAAGTTACCGCCCGATAAAGTGTCCACACTTGATCGCAATTAATGGCAATCTCTTCGCCAGTGTATGCGTTTCACCTGTCTCCGACGAGATTGCTTCGCCGCACAAACCCATTCACTGGCCATTGCTCGCAAAGACATGTCGGGTGTTAGAGTTTATTATTGACCCCTCTTAATCCAAATCCGTATCGGCAAAGGTGTTTCCCTGGCTTACATCACCGGTTTCGAAACCTTTGCGAAACCAGTACTTGCGCTGTTCGCTGGTGCCGTGGGTAAAGCTATCGGGGGTAACACGGCCCTGGTATTCCTGCTGCAGACGGTCGTCGCCAATTTGGTTGGCGGCGTTTAGGGCTTCGTCAATATCCCCTTCATCCAGTACGTTCTTCATGTTCTTTTCGTAGTGCGCCCATACGCCGGCGTAAAAATCGGCCTGTAATTCCAGCTTAACCGATAGTTTGTTGTATTCCGTTTCGCTGAGCTGCTGGCGGGCCTGCTCCATTTTGGCAGTTACGCCAAGCAGGTCCTGCACGTGGTGACCAACCTCGTGGGCAATCACATAGGCCTGCGCAAAGTCTCCGGCAGCACCAAACTTGTTGGTTAGCTCGTCAAAAAAAGAAACATCTATATATACCTTTTGGTCGCTTGGGCAATAGAAGGGGCCGCTGGCAGATTGCGCTTCTCCGCACCCTGTGCTAACACCTTCTGTAAAAGAATGCAGCACAGTAGGTTCGTAGGTTTTACCCATATCGCTGAAAAGCTTCGTCCATATATCTTCCGTATCGGCCAGAACAACGCGGGCGAATTTTTCCTGTTTACTATCCGGCGCGGTAGATTCGGTATTGGCCTGCTGGCCGCCCCCCTGTACCTGGTTGAGCACCTGCGATGGGTCTACCCCGGTGAAAAAGTAAATAGCTGCCGCTATGAGGCCCAAAACCCCACCGCCTACAGCCATCCCGCGACCACCGCCACTGCTGCCTTTTTCAAAATTATCGCTTTCGCGTCTGCCGAACCATTGCATAATATTCTGTTTTAGTTTAGGCTTAACGCCTGTAGGTTACCAAATGTTTTAAACGTAATAAGGGTTGTAAAAACACAATGAAACATCGCGTTTTACAACCCTTAAGAATATCTGCTGAATGATCTTACTTCTCCAGTTTCGGAATCCTCGCAGGGGTTTCTTTACCGGATACAATGCTGCGCGAGCTTAGCGCGATAGCCCTGATGGTGGCCACAATGTTGTTTACATCCATACTGCTGAACTCATCTTTTACAGAGTGGTACAGTTTGTCGGTATCAATCTGGTCCGTAGAGATGGTGTGGGCTGGTACGCCTAAAGCGGCAAGGGTGGCGTTATCGCTGCGGTAGAACAGGTTTTGCTCCGGATACGGATCCGGGTAAAACTTAAATGCGGTACCCTCCAGGTTGCCTTGCAGGATCTTGCCAAAATCAGAACGCTCATAACCGGTGATGAACGCCGAGTTCTCGCCAAATTTAGAAGCCTTGCCAATCATCTCGATATTGAACATAGCCACTACCTTATCAGGATCTAACTGCTTGGAGAAATACTGAGAGCCGTAACCGCCGATTTCTTCGGCAGTGAATGCTACAAATATTAAGGTACGCTCGTTATTGTTTAGCTTTTTGTAATACTTAGCCAGGCTGATAACCGCGGTTGTGCCCGATGCATCATCATCTGCACCGTTGGCAATGCTGTCACCTTCCATTGGTTTAATAATACCCAGGTGATCGTAATGGCCGCCGAATACTACAAACTCATTGGGTTTAGATTTACCGGGAATCATCCCCGCTACGTTGAACAGTGGTTTTTCTTCTGTTTTTGCTTCGTAGGCTACGCTAATATTTTTTACATCATCAAACGTACCCATTATAAATACCAGCTGTTTTTCGCCGGGGCCTTTAAAGTTGGTGCCGCCTCTTTTGCTGCGTGCAACCAGTCTTTTAAACATAGAGGCAAAGCTTGGATCTACCAGTACCAGCGTTTTTTTCTCGCTTTTCATGTAAGCCTGGTACTCGGCCATAAAGTTTTTATCGGCAGTAAGCTTTACTATCTCTACCCCATCGGTGCCAGCCCAGTTAAAAGAGGCCGAAGCGCTGATCACTAAATTATCGGCAGAAACCTCGGCACCGTTAATGGTAGCTTTAGCGCTAACCGGCGTAGTACGGATCATGGCGAAGGTTTGCCTGAAGCCTGTAGCGCCCGTTAGGGGTTTTAATCCCGCGGCTTTAAATTCGCCCTCAATAAATGTAGCTGCCTTATCAATACCCGGCGTGAATGAACCACGGCCCTGCATATCATCGGCGCTAAGGGTTTTGATGATGCGTTCTACATCATCCTGTTTGATCATTTTGTTTACATCCTGCCCATGGCTGTAGATCGATACGGTTAAAAGGGCAACTGCTGCTAAATACTTCTTCATTTCTATTTCACTTTTGATGATAACCAGCTGTTGCGGAAATCCTGTTGTTGTTTGCTTAATTCTTTACCTGCCTTTTCGTAGGTTACTACTTCAAATGCAGGGTTCTCTTCTAATGTTAATGTTGTTTCGTGCTCGCCTGTGCGGTTTTTGTAAACTATGGCGATGGTATCACCCGGCTTTTTACCGGTAACGGCATCGTTTAATCCAACCACGTCAACTGCTTTGCCATCGGCTTTTAAGATAACATCGCCGGCATCTAAACCTGCCTTGTACAATGGCGAACCTTTAGTAGTTGGGTTGGTGATAGAAACGCCATCTTCGGCCGTGCGGGGTTGGCCTGATTTGCCCCTGCCCTGCGAACCGCCTAATGAGCCTATCCATGCTTTACCGGCTTGCGCTTTACGCAATATTAATCCGGCTTTATCTAACAGTTTCGCGTAATCGTTCTTTTCTACACCGTTGATGTAGCGGTTAAAGAAGTCGGCCGCGAAGGCCGGGTTGGTCACTTTAGCCAATACAGCCTGCAGATCGGCAACGTTGTATGCCTTCTCTGTTTTACCATGGGTTAACCAAAGCTGGCGCATAAAATCATCCAGTGTTAGGTTAAACTCGCTGCGCAGGCGCAGATCAAGCGCTAAGGCAGTGGCACCGCCATAGGTATAATAGCTGGTGAAGATGTTAGTGGTGTTCAGCTGGTCTACCGCTACACCGGCATCGGCATAAACCGCGTAGCGGCTGGCCTGCACAGGGGTGTAATATTTAGCACCCGGCGTGTTCAGCACGGTATTTACCAAACCGGCAATGGTGCGGGTATATTCTTCGGGTGTGTGGAAACCGGCGCGGGTTAATGCCAATTCCCCGTAATATTGGGTAAACCCTTCGGCGCACCAAAGCTCGTTGCTCATGTTGGCGTGCTCAAAATTAAAAGGCTCCAATGTTTTCGGGCGGATGCGCTCCACGTTCCAACTGTGGAAAAACTCGTGGGAGAAAGTGCCTAACAACCTCACCTCGTTACCGGCCACTTTGCCAATGGGCTGCACAATAACAGTTGAGTTGCGGTGCTCCATCCCATCACCGGCGGTGCTTGGATGTACATCATGTAAGAAAACGTAGGTACCGTAATCAAATGTTGGCAATTCGCCAAAAACGGCCTTTTCTTCCAGCACTACTTTTTGCACCTGTGTGGCAAAATTATCAATAACGGCTTGGTCGTCGTCTGAGTGGGTGCTTAGTTTAATGATCTCGTCTTTACCATCAGTATTTTTAACCGTCCACTGTGCTTCTTTATAGGCCGATAGCTCGGTTGGGCTATCCATCATATACTGCATATCGCGGGCGTAGTATAAACCACCTGCTACCGGTTTTAACTGACTGGCAACTTTCCAGCCGTATTTATCCAGATCGTTAAACTTAAAGGTGGCGGGGCGTTTATCCATGCCGTAGGCCCACATAAACGAAGCCGGCATGCTGAAATGAGCGTGGCTCGGCTCAATGCTGGTATAGGTACCGTCCGTCCAGTTACCAAACAGGGTGTAGGTGATTTTTACGGTTGCGCCGTGGGTGGTTACTTCGTAAACATCGCCTTCCAGTTGTTTTAAAATCAGGGGCTTGTTGCCATCGCCAAAGGCTTTAACGTTGTATACGTTCTTGCCAAACTCGTGGGTGGCGTACCTCCCTGGCGACGAGCGGCTCATGCGCACCTTAAGCGGACCAGCCGGAACCTGCGGAATGGTCATGGCTATTTCGGCTTCGTGGTGCACCGCGTTGGGGAATGATACCGTATAGTTGATGGTATTGGGCGCTGTTTGCGCCATAGAAGCAGATGCCAGCATGGCGGCAGCCGCAGTTAATAATAAACTCTTCATTTTGATGGATCAGTATTACGGGCTTAAATTACCATTTAATACTTTAATCTTTTCTATCAATTTTATTACGAAGCTAAGCCGTAAACGAAAGCATTTAATAAGAAGTGTGGGAGGATTGAAGATTGACGCACAGAACCGGCGCTGATTTAGTTTCATTAACGTTGATTATTATAAATTATTATCCGCAGCAAAAAATATTTTTTTACGGGATGTTAAATTCCATAGTGGCAGAGCTGTTCAAATGCAACTCAGTAGGTGTTCATTTTTAAGGGTTGAACACTTTTGAACACATTATGTTAAGTAGGATTTTTTATTAAAAATTTAATAATCAGCTACTTATGATTTTTGTAGATTTTGATGTTTATCTATTGAACAGCGCGCTCACTCTTTCGTCCTGAAAAAGGTTTACCCTTTTGATTAGATAAGTATTTCTGTCGGATTTACAGTTCTTATTAATTATGTTTGTTTAACCGATTGAATGTCACATGAGAAAACTATTAACCCTGCTTTGCTGCTGTGTATGCCTGCTTACCGGCGCATCTTTTAACGCCCCTTCCGAATGGACTTTGTTACTGGATAAAAACTTATCCAAATGGGAAACCTACCAAAGCTTTTACCACAAGGTGGGCTACAAAGGCGAAGCCCCCAAAGATGAGAACGGCAACCTGATAAAACCCATTGGCTATAATGTAAATAAGAACAACGTTTTTTCTACCGTGATGGAAGATGGCAAACCTGTTTTAAAGATCACAGGCGAGATCTACGGCTGCATTTTCACCAAACAGGATTTTAAGAACTATCACCTTAAGCTAAAATTTAAATGGGGCCAAAAGAAATGGGTACCTCGTTTGGATGAATATAAAGACAGCGGCCTGCTTTACCACTCGCAGGGCAAATGCGGCGTGGAATACTTCCGCACCTGGATGCTGAGCCAGGAGTTCCAGGTGGTGGAGAACAGCAGCGGCGATTACTGGTCGCAATCTACCTCGCAGGCAGATGCCAAAGCGGTAAAGGATTCCAGCTACAAATTCAACATCAACGGCAAATGGACTCCCCTTGGCGGTGCAACCGGCAATGGTGGCTTTTGCGAGGCAGGCACCAAGATGGATAAACGCGTTGGCGAATGGAACGAGATAGAACTGATTACTTACGGCGGTAAAAGCCTGCACATTGTAAACGGTAAAGTAGTAATGGCCCTACAAAACTCGCGTTATAAAGATGGCGATGTAATAAAGCCGCTTACCCACGGCAAACTGCAACTACAAAGTGAAGCTGCGGAGGTGTATTATAAAGATATCATGATCAAACCTATAAAAGGTATCCCCACGGAGTATGCAAAGTATTTTGAATAGAGGGATTTTCTATTCCACAAAAAAGGTCACGGATTTAATAACCCGTGACCTTTTTATTTAGATAACAACCTGCTATTTCTTCGGTCCGGTTGTTTCCCTTATCTCTTTTATCAGCTTCAGTTTCAGTACAACCAGTATAGTTGCTATAAATAACGGGCCCAAAATAAACTCGTAGCGCTGGTGCTCAAAGCCCCAGTAGCCTACTATAAGGCACACAAAAATGCCCAGGTTATACAGCACGTTAAGCGCAATCTTCTTACCCATATTAGTACACGCTTATGGTTGGGTCAATTTCTGCCTGCCATGCTAAAATACCGCCTTTAAGGTTATACAGGTTGGTGTACCCTTGTGCCTCTAACTGGTGCAAAGCTACCGAGCTGCGTTTACCGCTGCGGCACATAATCACAACCGGTTTATCTTTATCAACCTGGTCAGCCTCTATCAGTATGCCACCCAGCGGAATGTGTTTACCGCCTAAGTTTGAGGTTTCGTACTCAAAGTCTTCGCGAACGTCTATCAGTTGAAAATCTTCGCCGCTATCTAATTTCTCTTTTAGTTCCTGTACGCTAATTTCTTTCATGTTAATGTAAATATAGGCCAAAGGTATGTTTTTCTGTATTAAATATTTATCGGTGTTTTGTAACAATAAGTACCTAAGCGCGTTTCATGTATAAGCTGTAAAATATTACAGGCGCTATTTTAATGAAGAAAGTTACCCGGTTTTTTTGGTTTTGTTCGGGCGCGCATATAGATACGTTAAAAAAATACCCCATCGAGCATAATAAATATGTAGGTATTGGGGCCACTATATTTTTCACAGCATTATTTGCTGCGCTCTCCGGCGGTTACGCCATGTACTTCGTTTTCAGCGGCAATGCGTTTGCCGTTGGCTTTGCCGTTCTGTTTGGTTTACTGTGGGGTACCGCCATTTTTAATATGGACCGCTACATTGTATCCAGCATTAATAAAGAAGGCAGCACCAGCCAGCAAATTCTGCAGGCATCGCCCCGTATTTTACTGGCTATTATGATAGGCGTGGTGATATCCCGCCCGCTGGAGCTGAAGATCTTTGACAAAGAGATCCGCACGAAGCTTAAAACCGCTTACCTTAAAGGCCAGCACAGCAAAATAGATACCCTGCAGAAAACCTACCAGCAGAAATACGCGCAGGAACTGGTTAAAAACACCGATCTTAAAAAAGAAAAAGATTCCCTGGAGCGCGACATTAACCGCTCGCGTTATGAACTTAACCAGGAAGTTTTTGGCGATAAAACCAACCAGACCTCGGGTATAACCGGCTATGGTACCTATGCCAAACAAAAAGAACAAGTGCTAAAGGAAAAGGAAGACCGCCTGAAAGAAGTTACCGGCAACCTGGGCCAGATGGACGATTACCTGAGCCGCCGTAAAGATTACGAAGGCCTTAACAGCACCCGCCTGTTTAGCGAAAACCAGCTGGATAGCCTTGCCAACGTAGCTGGCTTTGCCGACCGTAACTGGGCGCTTGGCCAACTCTCCTATAACGTAGATGGCAGCCGCGACCTGGATACCTACCTTGCTATATCCTTCATTGGGTACCTGTTTATCCTGTTTGAATGCTTGCCGGTTTTTGTTAAGCTAATGTCGCCTAAGGGGCCATATGATACCGCCATTGCCAAGATCAGCGAAGCCAACATTCATTTTGCTGATAAGGATAAAGACCGGGAAATAGCCGTTACCGATGGCACGTACGACCATAATTTAGATGCCGATGTAGAGCGCCGAAAGCGCATCATCACCGCGCAATCCGAATATGATTTCGGCCGGCATAGTTACGATTAAGTAATAATCCCTGTTGCTTATTGCATTTCATCCTTACAGAAACCGCACACATTTAAGCTGTTTAATAGTTTACATTTGTACGGTTTTACTTATTTTGTGATGATGCATCTACCTAAAATAAACACAGCTGCTTATTTAAGCCGGGCATTTAAGTTTACCGCCTTGCTGCTGCTTGTTTTGCACGGCTTAACTGCCGGCGCACAAAATATAAAAGTTGCTATTGCTGCCAACCTGCAGCCGGTAATGAAGGACTTGCAAAAGGATTTTAAAAAACAAACCGGTATAGATGTAGATGCCATCTCGGGCCCATCAGGCGGGCTTACTACCCAGATAAAGAACGGCGCCCCATTTGATGTTTTTTTATCGGCCGATACAGATTTCCCCCAAGAACTTTTTAAAAGCGGCTTTGCCGGTAAAAAGCCGGTGGTTTATGCTAAAGGCGTGCTAATTATCTGCAGCGCACAAAAGATAGATTTTACTAACTGGGCCAAATTACTACCCACGGCAGTTATAAAAAAAATAGCCATAGGTAACCCGGCCATTGCCCCCTACGGCAAGGCTGCAGCAGAAACCCTGAACAAGGCCGGCATCTATGAAACCGTTAAGCCCAAAATAGTACTGGGCGAAAGCATTACCCAGGTAAACACCTATATTGTTACCGGCGTGGTGCAGGCGGCTTTTACCACTCTCTCGCTGGTGAAGGATGCCAATAATAAAACCCCGCTTTACTGGAAAATTATCGACCCGAAAACCTACAGCCCTATTGAACAGGGTATGGTTTTGCTAAAGCATGCGGAGCATAATACACAGGCCGAAAAGTTTTATAGCTATATTTTGAGCCCTGCAGCAAAAAATATCTTTATTAAATATGGTTACCAGGTTAAATAGCGCGTATAAATGGATTTAACCCCGCTTTGGCTTACTTTAAAACTGGCAGGTATTACTACCCTGATATTGCTGATACTGGGCCTGCCACTTGCCTGGTGGTTATCTAAAAAGCGATCGTTCATTAAAATTATTATCGAGGCTATTATTACTATGCCTTTGGTGCTGCCGCCATCAGTATTAGGGTTTTATTTGTTGCTGGCTTTTAGTCCGCAACGCAATGTTAGCAGGTGGCTGCAGGAAGTTTTTAACCTGCATTTTGTGTTCTCCTTTGAGGGGCTGGTGCTGGCATCGGTTATCTACAGCATGCCGTTTATGATCAGCCCGGTAAAGTCGGCGTTTCAGCAATTGCCGTTGTCGTTATCGCAGGCATCGTACACTTTGGGCAAAACAGAGTGGCAAACGTTTCGGCATGTATTGCTGCCCAATATAAAGCCATCGCTATTAACCGCGGCCGTATTAACCTTTGCCCATACCCTGGGCGAGTTTGGTGTGGTGCTGATGATAGGCGGCAATATCCCCGGCGTAACGCGGGTGGCCTCCATTGCCGTTTACGATTCGGTGGAGCAGATGGATTATGAATCGGCCAATAACTATTCGTTTATCCTGTTTACCGTTACCTTTATATTGGTAATGGGTGTATTTATTTACAACAAGTACCAGGTAAAAAGCCCTTTGGAATGATCAGCATCGATATCGAAAAAAAGCTAAAGGCTTACAAAGGCGTAGAGGTAGTAAAGGTGCAAAAAAACTTTAAGCCGGGCAGCATTACGCGCATTACCGGCCCATCCGGCACCGGCAAAACCACGCTGTTGAAAATGATTGCCGGACTGGTAACACCCGATGCCGGTAAAATTGTGGCAGATAATATTGTTTGGTTTGATGCCGCGCAGAAGATCAACCTATCGCCCCAGCTGCGCAAACTGGGCTTTGTTTTTCAGGATTACGCGCTGTTCCCCAACATGACGGTGCTGCAGCATTTGGAATATGCTACTAAAGACTCCCAATGGATCAACCGCTTATTAAAGATTGGCAAGCTGGAAACTTTTACCGCTCACAAACCCGAATACCTCTCTGGCGGGCAGCAGCAGCGGCTGGCTATCCTGCGTGCATTGGCTATTAAACCAAAACTATTGTTGATGGATGAGCCCTTTTCTGCACTGGATATCCTGATGAAAACAGAATTAATTACTGATCTGCGCCTGCTGTTTAAGGAACTGGGCACAACCGCAATCATCGTAAGCCACAACCCGCAGGAACTTGATGGCGTGAGCGATGATGAATATTATCTTGGGGATTACACCGATTAAAGATTTGATTTCACCGGTTTATCTGTAGAATGCACTCACTTTCCCCTACTGCACCTGCCCTACTACAATCTTATCCAGGTTATGCAGGTAACGGCGGCCGGTTTTAAAATCGGAGGAGGACGTCATCTGGATGCTTTCGGGCATTTTATCCACTGCGATACCGTTCTTTTCCATTATAATATATACATGGTCGCCCACGGCGGTATTGTATAACTCGTTCCAGGAGTACACTACCTTGTAGCCGTCTACCCCGGCGCATACAAAGTAAAAGCGGCTGAGCAATTTAGGGCTGGTGGTTTTAAATTTTGTGTGCGAGAGTACGTCCTTCAGTAAAATACCTTTTAGTTTATCGTCTTTATGTTTAAAAGCGCCGGTATGGTCGATAACGTTCTTGTCGCCTATTTCTACAATTTTATATTGCTTTAGCGAATCGAGGGTAATAACGGATGCCTTTTCCACATCGCCGCTGATGGCAAACTGCAGGGTTTGCTGTGTTTTTTCCTGAGCCATTGCGCTGCCCGCGTACATAAACAGCAGTATGGTAAATAGTTTTTTCATTGATAGGTGCTAATAAAAATGCCCGTGGCCAACCTTGGTTAACCCAGAGCAAATTAATAAAATAAAGCTAATGCTTTTTTATAAAAAGCGCAGCCATTAGGATATGCAAAACCATAAGCCGAGTTTTACATTGTATTAATAAACTGCCCCGGCTTTTCTACGTATATACAAGCATTTACATGAAAGCAATAAAAGAAAAACATTCCCTGCTAATGCGGTGGACCCATTGGGTTAACTTCCCCATCCTGATGATCATGATCTGGAGCGGGATGCTGATCTATTGGGCAAGCGATACCTATTCCATCACCTTATTCGGTCATACCTATTTTAAGTTTTTCCCGCAGGGGTTTTATAATACGTTTAATATCCCCAAGCGCTTGTCGGAGGGGATGGCCTTCCACTTTTTGTTTATGTGGTTCTTTGCGATTAACGGGTTGCTGTATATTTTATACACTATTATTTCCGGCGCCTGGCGGGAGCTGGTACCACAGCGCAAATCATTTAAAGAGGCCTGGCAGGTGCTGCTGCACGATCTGCACATCCGCAAAATGGCGCCGCCGCAAAACAAGTATAATGCTGCCCAGCGCATTGCTTATACTGCCATTATCATCATGGGCTTCGGCTCGTTAATAACCGGGCTGGCCATTTACAAGCCCGTACAATTTAATACCATTACCTGGCTGTGCGGCGGCTATCACTCGGCCCGCATCATCCATTTTATCCTCACTATCGGCTATGTATTTTTCTTTGTTATCCACATTGTGCAGGTGATATTAGCCGGGTGGAACAATTTCAGATCGGTTATCTCCGGATTCGAGGTGGTGAACGATACCCCTAAACCAGTAATTACCCCAACCCCGCCGAAAGATGAAAAATAATAAGAAGCCTAAAAAAGAACTTACAATTGATCAGAAGATCAAGCGGCGCAACTTCATCTCGTTCGGGGTATTTACTGCCATGAGTGGTGCAGCTTATGTGGGCTGGCAAAAGCTGTATCATGCGCCAAAAGAAATCCCGGGCATTACCGCCGGAGCCAAAGCACCCTTGCGCCGCGCTTTAAATAAAACGGAGCTTTTCTTCCGCAATTTTTTCAGTAACAATCATCTCGTAAAAACCTATCCTAAAGAAATGGCTGCCAAAAACGTGCGCCATAACAGCGACATTGGTGTAAAGGGTTACTTTGTGGTGGATGACTGGAAACTACAGGTGCAAAAACATACCGGGGAAATCATTGAGATCACTATCGACCAGATCAGGGCACTCCCTAAAACCGAGATCGTGTTCGATTTTAAATGCGTAGAAGGCTGGGACCAGATCCAATACTGGGGCGGCTTAAAAATGATAGATTTTATAGAACACTTTGGCCTTGCCGAAGAAACCAAGCTTGCATACGTAGGCATGGCCACGCCCGATAAGCAATACTACGTTGGCCTGGATATGGAAAGCGCCGTACATCCGCAAACCATACTGGCTTACGAAATGAATGGCAAACCGCTGCCCGTTAACCACGGTGCGCCGTTACGCCTGATTATCCCGGTGAAATACGGCATCAAAAACTTAAAGCGTATTGGCAGCATCAGCTTTAGCAACAACCGCCCGCCAGATTACTGGGCGAAGATTGGCTACGATTACTACTCGGGATTGTAGAATCTTTTAAACAAAAAAGCCGGCCTATTTGCAGGGCCGGCGTTGTTAATATGCGCTCCGGGTAAATTATACCAGGTTCTTTTTAATGTAAGCGTAGCTTTGGGTAATGCTGTTGAACGGATCGCCAGGGCAAATATCCTGCTCGTTGAAGAAGTATTTTAAACCGGCTTTACCTTTGTTAGCAAACACCTTTTTGAAATCGATAACACCGTTACCTACTTCGGTAAACATTTGTTTAGGGGTGTTATCCATATCCTTAACATGCCACAGCGGGAAACGGCCCGGGTGCTGGTTAAACAGCGCAATTGGGTCCTGCTTGGCTTTATAGATCCAGTAGATATCCATTTCCATTTTTACCAGGTCTTTATCGGTGTTATCCAACAAAGCTTCGTAAGGGAACTTGCCGTCTTCCTGTTTAAATTCAAAATCGTGGTTGTGGTAACACAGCTGGATGCCTGCTTTTTTACAGATCTCGCCTGCTTTGTTAAGCTTCTCGGCGGTTTCTTTATAGTGGGCCAGGTTGCCTCTTTCGCTATCAAGCAAGTAAGCGCAAACCATGTATTTTAAACCGACAGCGGCAGCATCATCAACCGCTTTTTGCCACTCGTTTACAATGGTACCTTTGGTGGTTGGCATACCTTCGCCCAGCATGTAGTGGCCGCTTGGGGCAATAAGTCCGTTATCTTTTAAGGTTTTAGCAAAAACGGCAGGCTCCATACCGTAAAACTTTTGTGTGCCTGTATAAGTAGCACATTCTACCGAGTTGAAACCAACACCGGCAACCTTAGCAAGGGTTGCTGCAGGGTCTTTAGCCATAGCATCGCGCACGGTGTATAGCTGTACGCCTATGTATTGTTTTTTAGCCGCAAACAAGTTTGGAGCTGCTACCAGCCCGGCACCAAGCACCGCGGAAGATTTTAGGAACGAACGTCTCGAAGTCATCTTTGATTTAGTTTAATTGGTTTGTTGTGTAAAAGTAACGCATTGACAATTACAATCAAATAGACCACATAAATTTTACAAGGTTTAATTTGCAGCCGGTTTTGGTTTATTGCCTTTATAACGGTTAGGCCTGCGGCGGCTATCGTTACGCGGGCCGCCATGTGGCTGCTCCTGCTTTACCTGTTCAATGCCTTTTAATTCCTCTGGTAATTCTTTCTGGGCAATGGGCCTGTCAATCAGTTGCTCAATGCTTTTGAGGCGCTTAAGGTCGCGGTCGTTCACAAAAGTGATGGCTGTACCTGTGGTTGCAGCGCGTGCTGTACGGCCAATACGGTGTACATAATCTTCGGCATCGCCGGGTACATCGTAGTTGATAACCAGGTCAATCCCCTCTACATCAATACCGCGCGATAAGGCATCGGTACCAATAATAACCGGCAGCTGTTTATTTTTAAAACGGAGCAGAATTTCTTCGCGCTCGCCCTGTTGCAGATCCGAGTGGAAGGCCGCCACATTCACATGCGCCTGCTTCAATTCCTTGTAAAGCGATTTTACAATTTCCTTGCGGGAGGCAAAAATAATGGAGCTTAAGTAGCCGCCATCTTTTAAAAGCATTTTAAGCAAAGGTGTTTTCTGCTGATCGTGCAGGCGGTAAACCTGCTGGTCTATCCCGGCTGCGGGTTGCGATATGGCAATGTTGATCTGCTGCGGATCTGTTAAAATAGCTTTAGCTAAATGGCGGATACGCCCCGGCATAGTTGCCGAAAACAGCAGCGTTTGCCTTTTTTTAGGCAGATAGCTGATGATGCGCATAATATCGTCAGAAAAACCCATATCCAGCATGCGGTCGGCTTCATCCAGTACAAGATGCGTTATCTTGTCCATTTTTAAAACGCCCGATGTAAGGTGTGCTATCAGCCTGCCCGGTGTGGCAATAATAATATTTACATTATTTTGAATACCGCGGCGCTGCTGCTCATAAGCCATACCGTCGCCGCCGCCAAAAATAGCCTGCGAACTAATGCCCGTAAAGTAAGCCAGCCCTTCCACCTGCTGATCTATCTGCTGGGCAAGCTCGCGCGTTGGCGCAAGCACCAAAGCAGTAGTATGGTGGTTGTGTGTGTTGGCTATATAATTTAAAACCGGCAGCAGGTATGATGCGGTTTTGCCCGTACCCGTTTGGGCGCAGGCAATAAGGTCGTCGCCATTCATGATGACCGGAATGGTCATTTCCTGAATAGGGGTAGCCTTGGTGTAACCCATGCTAAGAACGCCTTCTAATAATTGTTCGTTGAAATTAAAATCCTGAAATGTCACTCTATTGTTAAACGTGTGCCTGCAAGATAGATATTTTTAAGCTTTTAAACGACTTTAATCAATTATGTTGCAGGATGTCGTAAATTTGATGCCTGCTATTTAGCGCTTTATGCAATGCTACATAACGCCGCGTTACGGCAGAATTTATAGTTATTTTACCATGATCAAAGCTTTACAGCCCCCTGTAAAAATATTTATTGGCCTCGTTTATTTTATTCTTTTTATGGCGGCAAGCGGTAAGGCTGCCGGCCTGCATTTAATTGCCCCTAAGGATACTGTTGATACTGCAAAAATTGCAACCCGCATTATTAACCGCGATTTTAATAAAGTCTACCAGCAAACCTTTCGCCCGTCGTTTTTCGGGCAGGAGCTTTTTCAGCCGATAAAAACCATGCTGGTGGGCGATATTACGGGCAATTTTGTTTTGCTAAACACCCCAAAATCACGTTTCTTTTTTGATGTAGAGGCCCGCATAAAATTACGCCTGCTACAGGGAGAGGGCGCACCGGTTAAATCACCCAGCTATATGCCTTCGGGTGTACTGTATTACCGGGTAAACAGGGATGCATATCACCCGCAGTTTCTGTCGCTCTCCTATACGCACCATTCCAATGGTATCCGTGGGCCAAGCCTTCACCCGGATGGCAGCATTAATCGCGATAGCGGAAAGTTCAGCACCAATTTTTACCAGTTGAACTACGTGCGCGGCAAACGTACCGATGGCGAGAACACCATTACCAACCAGTTTGCCAACATAGGCCTGGAAGTACACGCCGGTTTGTTTAATGATATCGGTACATCCAAAGGTTTACATGATCATTATGGTTTCGTACGCGTAAACGGCGGGTATATATACAACATCGCCAAAAAATATGCCGACCCTATCAACCCTAAAGAAACCACTACCAACAACTGGCAGCGTATTACTTTAGATTTTACCTACATAGCCGATAAGGACAATAATTACAGCGCTGCCAATCTCAAAAAACGGCTCAACATCAACCTTAAGTATTATTACCAGTTCCCGTTTATGCAGAATGTATCGTTTTTAGTTGGCGGCGGCTACCGCGGGCAGGACGAGTACAACATTTTCTTCCAGGATAACTACGCCTACGTGCAGTTTGGTATCGCCTCGGGTTTGGCATTTATGTTTCATAAGAATTAAAGCCTCATCCGCCCTTCGGGCACCTTCTCCAAAGGAGAAGGATTTTAAAGTTCTATCCTTTGGAGAGGATTTCTTCGTGAGGGCTTCGCCGTTTACGTGAGGCTTTACATATTTTGAATATTTATAATTTAACCCATCCCCACAGATACGCCTAATCTTCCCGCCCCTTCCCCCGTTTAATACAATTTCCCTTCGCCAATTACGTTCTGTAATTTTTTTGATTGATACTTTACAGTTTATAACTGCAATCAAAAATTATACTACTTTTACTATTCCTATATAAACACCCGCGGCTATAAATACAATAGCTGCCAAAACTAAAACAATGAAAAAACTAATTTTGAGCATGCTGGCTGTTTCAGCATTACATTACACTTCTTCGGCACAAAAAGCTGTAAGCTTATTTGATGGTAAAACTACCACCGGCTGGCACGCATACAACAAACAAGGCGCAGGCCCATGGTCGGTTGTTGACGGTGCTTTAACGCTCGACCCAAAAGCGGCAGACCAGGCAGACCTGATCACCGATGGTGAATATGAAAACTACGAGCTGCAAATAGAGTGGAAAATTGCCGAAGGCGGTAACAGCGGTATTATTTTCGGCGTGCACGAAGACCCTTCTTTTGATGCAACCTATGTTAGCGGTATTGAAATGCAGGTACTGGATAACGAAAAAGCCGAAGACAATAAAAAAGCTAATCACCTTGCAGGCTCGTTATACGATATGAAAGCAGCCCCTGCCGATGCGGCAAAACCAGCCGGCCAGTGGAACAAGGTTAAAATTTTAAAAGATAAAGGCCACCTTACCTTCTGGTTAAATGGCAAAGAAGTTATAAACGTACAAATGGACAGCCCCGAGTGGACAGAACTGCTGAACAACAGCAAGTTTAAAACCTGGGAGCATTTTGCCAAATACCCTAAAGGCCATATTGCATTGCAGCAGCACGGCGCGGTTGTAGCTTACCGCAACATTAAAATTAAACAACTGTAGGCAAGCCCTATTTTCTGTATAAAACACACTGATTATCTTTTATGGACGATTTGCAGATCAAAAAATCAGGCACTACGTACGATGTTGTTATAATTGGCTCGGGTGCGGGCGGCGGTATGGCAGGCTATGTACTGGCCAACGCAGGCATTAAGGTTTTAATGCTGGAGGCCGGCGCTTATTTCGATCCGCGTACAGATTCGCAGCAGCTTAAATGGCCCTGGGAATCGGCACGCAGGGGCGCAAGCACTACCCGCCCGTTCGGAGATTTCGATGCCGCCTACGGCGGCTGGGAAATTGACGGCGAGCCTTACACCACCAAAGACAAAACCGAGTTTTACTGGTTCCGCTCGCGCATGCTGGGCGGCCGTACCAACCACTGGGGGCGCATATCTTTACGCATGGGCCCGGTTGATTTTAAACCAACCGACGGACTTACAGACCCATGGCCGATAACCTATGACGATGTTAAACCCTTTTATGATAAGGTTGACCGCCTGATAGGCATCTACGGCACCAAAGAAAACTTAGAGAACGAACCGGACGGTATTTATTTACCGCCGCCAAAGCCACGCCTTAACGAGTTATTTATAACTAAGGGCGCACGCGCAGCGGGTGTAAAAGTTATCCCGGGTCGCGGTTCGGTGTTGACGGAGGCTTTGCCAAACAATAAGGACCGTGGCGCTTGCTTTTTTTGCGGGCAATGCGGCCGTAGCTGTAAAGTGTACGGCGATTTTTCGGCATCTTCATGCCTGGTTATCCCGGCAATTAAAACCGGCAACTTAAAGGTGATCACCAATGCTATGGTGCGTGAGATATTAACCGACAAAAACGGACTGGCAACCGGCGTATCCTATATCAATAAGGATGATACGCAGGAGTACCAGGTAAACGCCAAAACGGTAATACTGGGTGCAAGCGCAGGCGAATCTGCCCGTATCCTGCTTAACTCAAAATCATCTGCACACCCCGGCGGGCTGGCCAACAGCAGCGGCGTGGTGGGTAAATATATTCATGATTCTACAGGCTCTGGTGCAGGCGGTTTCCTTCCGCAACTGATGGATCGCAAGCGTTATAACGAAGATGGCGTAGGCAGCGTGCACATTTACTCTCCATGGTGGCTTGATAATAAGAAACTGAATTTTCCGCGTGGTTACCACATCGAATATGGCGGCGGTATGCATATGCCATCTTACGGCTTCGGCTTCAACATGCAGGATATGAACGGCCAGGTGCCCGGCCGTGATGGTAAAAAGAAAGAAGCCGGTGGCTACGGTGCAGGTTTAAAGGATGATTTCCGTCGTTTTTATGGCACGCAGGTAGGCATGGCCGGCCGCGGTACTGCCATTGCCCGTGCAGATAATTACTGCGAAATTGACCCTAACGTGGTTGACAAGTATGGTATCCCGGTATTGCGTTTCCACTACAAATGGACCAACGATGAGGTTAACCAGGCCAAGCACATGCAGGATACTTTTGAGGAGATCTTACATAATATGGGCGCTATCCACGGTGGTAAGCAAGGACCTGAAACCAATTACGGTTTAGAGGCGCCGGGCAAGATCATCCATGAGGTTGGTACCATCCGCATGGGCGATGACCCAAGCAAATCGGCACTGAACAAGTATTGCCAGGCACACGATTGTAAGAACTTATTTGTGGTTGATGCCGCGCCTTTTGTGCAGCAGGGCGATAAAAATGCTACCTGGACCATCCTGGCCCTCAGCATGCGTACTGCAGAATATATTTTGGCTCAACGTAAAAAACTTAACATATAACGCATCATGAACAGACGCGACTCCCTTAAAGCACTTGGTTTAGGTACCCTATCGGCAACCGTTTTGCTCGATTCCTGTAAAGCACCGGATAAGAGCGCCCCGGAAGCGGTTAAGCCCGAGCAGGAAGCTGTTGCCGGCCGCCAGCCCGAAGAAGTTGAACGTGAAAACAAGCTGAAGGCCGAAAAGTACTTTACCGAACACGAAATGGCTACCATTACCGTACTGGGCGATATTATTATCCCGAAGGACAGTAAATCGGGCAGTGCATCTGATGCCAAGGTGCCGGAATTTATTGAGTTTATTGTAAAAGATATCCCTGCACATAAGCTGCCGATGCGCGGCGGCCTGCGCTGGCTGGATATGCAATGCCTTACCCGCTACAACAAAGCGTTTATTAATTGCAGCCCTGCCCAACAAACAGAATTGCTGGATCTGATAGCATATCCGCTAAAAGCCAAAGCCGAAATGGCACAAGGCGTAGCATTCTTCAACCGCATGCGCGATTTAACCGCCACCGGCTTTTTCACCAGCCAAATGGGTGTTAAAGACCTCGGCTTTGCCGGCAACGCCCCCAACAAATGGACAGGCGTACCTGCCGATGTATTGAAACAATACGGGATGGAAAACTTGGTGGTGTAAAGTATAAAAAATTAAGCGGCCGGAGTTGATGCGTGTATTCGACGCACGCTACCGGCACGGCCGCTTTGCTTTACCTTCCAGATATCATATTTCTTTTGCATATCCAGCCAAAATTCAGCGTTTACTCCAAATCCGTTTTCCAACCTAACTGCCATCTCTGCAGATATAGAAGCAACTTCGTTTACAACTTCAGAAAGTTGTTTTCTGCTTACCTCTAAACCCTCTGCGGCTTTAGTAACTGATAGTTTCATCTCTTTTAGTATATCCTCCCGAAGTACGGCACCAGGATGTACAGGCGGCATTTCACGTTCCATATTTAATGTTTTAGTGATAATCAACATAATTCAAATCAGAGGCATTCTCTTCCTCAAAGCGAAAAACTATCCGGTAGTTTCCGGTTATAGAAACCGACCATAACCTTTCAGATCACCACTTAACAAATGCAGCCTATAGCCGGGGATTACCTTAAGCGAGTCTAAGTTTTTTGCAGTATCTAATACTGAAAGAATGCGCCTATTTTGTTTACTTGTTCTGATGGAAGCTTAGAAGGATCGTTTTTCTCCCAAAGGAGCCGCAATCCCTTGTGGCTAATACTTACAATCATATTCAAATATACAACGAAACCCCAAAGGTTACACCCACTATAAATAAAAAGCGTTAAATTGGGCGCTTAAATATGTATTTCATTCTCTCTAAAGTACTGTATATCCTTATTCTCCCTTTTATGTGGGTGTTTGGTATATTGGTATATGCCCTTTTTACAAAAAATCCTAAAAGGCGTTACAAGCTATTGCTTACTGCAATTATTATACTGTGTATTTTTGGTAATCCCATTTTATTTAACCTGTATGCCCGCATGTGGGATGTGCCCCGTTACGATCCCGGTAATACTAAATTCAGCTCTGTTATTTTGTTGGGCGGGTTTGTATCAGAAGATCAAAACAAACAAGGCTTTTTTAACGATGCTCAGGACAGGTATATCCAGGCTACAAGGTTACTGCGGAACCAAACCGCATCGCACCTGTTATTTACAGGCGGCAACGGCAGCCTTAATCCTTCCGGTTTTCAGGAGGGTGTATTTGTGCAGCAGGAACTGAGAAAAGCCAACTTTCCGGATAGCGCCATTTTGATTGAAAGCCATGCACGCAACACGTTTGAGAATGCATCACTTTCTAAAGCTATCCTGCAAAAAACAACTTTAAAGCCTCCGTACTTGTTGGTAACTTCGGCATTTCATATGCGCAGATCGTTACTGGTATTTAAAAAGGCGGGCATCCCGGTTGTTGCCTACCCTTGTGATTATGATAAAACGAACCAGGGCGCTTTTTCATTAATGGATCTGCTGCCTGATAGCGGCGTTTACGGAAAATGGAATACTTATATTAAAGAACTTATTGGTTACGTTGTAACCGTAATAAAATAACTATGAAACGATTACTGATCATCTCCGCGCTGTCTGCCCTTTTTGTGCACACAGCTATTGCACAAAAAGCGCCCGCAAAGGCAACATCGGGCAATCCAATTTTCCCGGGCTGGTATGCCGACCCGGAAGCCACCATTTTCGGCAAACAATACTGGGTATACCCCACCTTTTCGGATAAATACGAAAAGCAGGTGCATTTTGACGCCTTTTCCTCTACCGACCTGGTGACCTGGACCAAGCATGCCAACATTCTTGATTCCAGTGGGGTGAAATGGGCCAAGCGTGCCATGTGGGCACCGGCTGTAGTTAAAAAGGACGGCAAGTATTACTTCTTCTTCGGGGCAAATGATATCCAGAACGACCAAACTGTTGGCGGCATTGGTATAGCAGTTGCCGATAAACCCGAAGGGCCATTTAAAGATTACTTAGGCAAGCCCTTAATTGATAAAATAATAAACGGTGCGCAGCCGATAGACCAGTTTGTTTTTAAAGATAAAGATGGCCAGTACTACATTATTTACGGCGGCTGGGGCCATTGCAACATCGCGAAGCTGAATAAAGATTTTACATCCATTGTGCCGTTTGAGGATGGCACCATGTTCCGCTCTATTACGCCGGAGGGTTACGTAGAGGGCCCAATTATGTTTATCCGCAACGGCAAATACTACTTTATGTGGAGCGAAGGTGGTTGGACAGGCCCGGATTACCGCGTAGCTTATGCCATTAGCGATAGCATCAACGGACCGTTTAAACGCATCAGCACCGTATTGGCCCAGGATGCGGCAGTAGCAACAGGCGCAGGCCACCACTCTGTAGTAAAAGTACCCGGTAAGGATGAATATTATATTATTTACCACCGCCGCCCACTAACCGAAACCAATGGCAATCACCGTGTAACCTGTATTGATAAAATGGAATTTGATAAAGACGGCCTGATTAAACCGGTTAAAATAACCAACGAAGGCGTTAGCGCGAGGAAAATAAAATAAGGGCTATAATATCGAACACTGAATGTTGAATTATAAATTATGAAGTGAAGATCAGCATTAGATATTAAACCAACAGAAACAGCCCATAAGCTTATGCCTATGGGCTGTTTCTGTTTAGAACATCGTATGCTAAACAATCTTCATGTTTTCGGCATCCCAGTGGATCACTTTGTTTTGAAAATAGCTGTCGTTACAGGCTAAACACGGGGCCGCGGCCCGGAAACCAAATACGGCATCTTCTACCACCGGCTTACCAGTACGTACGGAATCAAAAAAGTTGGCGAAGTGCTCGTTAGAAGTATTATAACCATCGGGCACGCGGTAGCTAACATCATCAAAACGCTGGCGCTGCCTTTGCACTTCGGTGTAACGTTTGTTATAATCATCCATCAAGGCTTTTTGCTGTGCTTCGGTATAGGTAAATAACGAATCCCAGCCGCCTATGCCGGGTGCTTCGGGCATTTTGTTTTTGTGGATAGTGAAGCCGCTCTCATCGTCCATATCTATCACCCCTTCAGAACCGGTAATGCGGGTGCTGCTGCGTTCGCCCTGCCCGCTGATGAAGTTCACCCTTAACGTAACCTGAAAAGCCGGGTGCTCCTTAGTTTCGCCGTAATGGATAACAGCGCTCATCACATCGGGCACGTTGCGGCCATCTTTCCAGTAAGCCAGGTCGCCAATAGAATAGATCTTTTCGGGGCCTTTAGAGCCGGTGATAAAATGGATGCCGCTCAGCAGGTGCACAAACAGGTCGCCCGCCACGCCGGTACCGTACTCGCGGTAATTGCGCCAGCGGAAAAAGCGATTGGCATCATAATCGTACTTTGTTTTGGCGATGCTCTGGTACCGTGCCCAGTCTACAGTTTGCACCGATGCATCCAGCGGAATAGTGTACTGCCATGCACCTAAAGCGCTTTGGCGGTTAAACGATGCCTCAATGGAATTGATCTTGCCAATCTCCCCCGCATCGTACATTTCTTTGGCTTTTTTATAAGCAATGCTGCTTACGCGCTGGCTGCCCACCTGCATTACCATTTTGGTTTCCTTTTGAACCTTAATTTCGGCAAGGCCCTGGCTTATCTGGTGTACCATGGGTTTCTCGCTGTAAACAGCTTTGCCTTTGCGCATGGCATCAATAGCTATCTGGCTGTGCCAGTTATCGCTGGTGGCTATTACCACCGCGTCTATATCTTTACGGTCCAGAATTTCGCGGTAATCCATGGTAGTAAACAGGCCTGCGCCGTAAACTTCCTTGGCCCTATCAAGCCTGCCTTTGTACAGATCGCATGCAGCAACCATCTCTACACCCGGAACCGACAACGCCGCGCGGGTATCGTTAAAACCCATAATACCCATGCCAATAGTGGCAATGCGAATTTTATCGTTTGGTGTTATGCGTTTTTCGGCTTGCAGGGTGCGTTGTTCGTGCTCCTCCTTTGCCGCCAAACTTGTAAGTGAGGCCGAAGTAAGCAATACGGAGGTACCCAGGTGCTTTAGAAATTTTCTGCGATCTGTTGACATGGTTATAACTTGCTAATTGGTTTATAATAATTGCAGGCGCAATTGTGAGATATTATGAAGGCAATTTAATAAAAAATCTAAATGCAAAACACTTTTTAATTTTATTTAAAAAGTATAAATTGCATCCGTTACGCTTATAAACTATTATAAACCACATCTTATGAAAAAACTGCTTTTACTGGCAGCATACTGCTTAGCCGGCTCGTTAGCTTACGCCCAGCAGGCGGCTCCCGAGATTGCCATTATCCCCGAACCGGTTAAGATAACCCGGCACACCGGCACTTTTACGCTGCCCGCCACGGTAGTTGTGCAATCGGCATCGCTGCAAAGCCTTACCCCTGTTTTAAACCTCTTAAAAAACAAGTTCTCTACCGCTGCAGGTAAAATAATTTCTGTAAAAGCGCATGCACCCGGCGCGGCCATTAAACTGGTGCTTAACAAAACCGCTGATAAAGTGATTGGCAAGGAAGGTTACTTCTTATCTGTAAAAGCAAAAAGCATTACCATAAGCGCTAACGAACCTGCTGGTTTATACTATGGCGTACAAACCCTGTTGCAGCTGCTGCCTAAAGAAATTGAAGGGCAGCAAGTAGCCAAAAACGTAAAATGGACTGTACCTGCTGTTGATATTACCGATTACCCGCGCTTTGAATGGCGGGGACTGATGTTTGATGTATCGCGCCACTTTTTTACTAAAACGGAGGTGATGCGTTATATTGATGATATGGTGCGTTACAAGTTCAACATTTTGCATTTGCACCTTGCCGATGATGAAGGCTGGCGGATTGAGATCAAAAGCCTGCCACGCTTAACCACCGTTGGCGCCTACAGCGTTAAACGTACCGGCGAGTTCGGCAATTTTATCCCGCCTACCCCGGAAGAGCCACGCAACTATGGTGGCTTTTATACGCAGGATGACATCCGCGAGCTGGTTAAATACGCACAGGACAGGTTTGTAAACATTATGCCCGAGATTGATGTACCGGGCCATAGCCTGGCTGCTATTGCATCATACCCCGAACTTTCCTGCACACCGGGTGCCGATAAATACCAGGTACGCTCCGGCGAAAAAATTATGGATTGGAAGGCCGGCGGCTTTACCGCTTTAATTGATAACACCCTTTGCCCTGCTAACGAAAAGGTTTACGAATTTTTAGATAAAGTTGTGGGTGAGGTTGCGCAGCTGTTTCCATTCGGATACATCCACATGGGTGGCGATGAGTGCGCCAAAAACTTTTGGGAGCAAAGCGATGCTGTAAAAGCTTTGATGGTTAAAGAGAACCTAAAGACCATGGAAGAAGTGCAAAGCTATTTTGAAAAACGATTAGAGAAAATAGTAGAAAGCAAAGGCAAAAAATTTATGGGCTGGGACGAGATCCTGGAAGGTGGCATTGGCCCCAACGCGGCTTTAATGAGCTGGCGTGGTGTTAAAGGCGGTATTGAAGCTACCAAACAAAAGCACGAAGTGGTAATGAGCCCAACAACTTTTGCTTACCTGGATTATATGCAAAGCGACCGCGTAATGGAGCCGCATGTTTATGCATCCTTACGCCTGAGCAAATCTTACGAGTTTGAGCCTGTACCCGATGGCGCCGATGCCAAATACATTAAAGGCGGACAAGCCAACTTATGGACCGAGCAGGTTTTCACCTTTCGCCAGGCGGAGTATATGACCTGGCCGCGGGGTATGGCCATTGCCGAATCGGTATGGTCGCCAAAGGCGAAGAAGAACTTTGCAACTTTCTTCCCGAAGGTTGAGAAACACTTTGCAAGGCTTGATGAGGCCGAAATAAAATACGCCCCAAGCGTTTACGACCCTATTTTTAAAGCCACTCGCAATGCTGATAAAACCCTCAGCGTAACACTGAGCACCGAGGTGCCCGGCTTAGATATTTATTACAGCTTTGATAACTCCTATCCGGACAGGTTCTACCCTAAATACACCGGTGTATTAACCGTGCCTATTGATGCAACGCAGTTAAAGGTAATTACCTACCGGGATAAAGAACCAATTGGCCGCATGGTAAGCATGCCTATAAGCGAACTGAACAGCCGCGTTAAATAAAGCGGTAACCTATACAACAATAAAGGTCGCGGAGATAAACTTCGCGACCTTTATTGTTTTATGCTGAACTCAGAATTAACTATTCATTACTTTTCATCCGGGAGAACGGGAAACCGTTGCAGCCGGTTTTAGGGTGCTTCCTATCTGCCTTGGCCATGCTTTCGGCAATGGCATCTGTTTTAGCATCGTAAGCCGTTAAGCAGTAGCCCCATTTCCATGGGTCCATATTGCTGAACTGCATAAAATCAATCCGGGTGTATAAACCACCTTCGCCGGGGTTAGCATTGCTGTTGCGGGCTATCAGGTATTGCTCCTTTACGTTCCACTTAATAATACGGAACTTGGTGCGGGGCAGCTGCGTCCACAGGGTATCGCTTATTTCGTATTTAATGCCTTTAATGCCGTAATCATCCTTAAACTTTCCCTTCATAAAATCGGGGGCAGTATCGTTATGCCTAACATCCTTACCGGTAACAGCAATAAACGACAGGAAGAGTACAAACAGGGCCAGTTTTTTCATCCGGCTAATATAAGGCCTTTTGCGTTTACTTATTTCACCGCAAATAACGGCGCGTAGTTTTTACGGTAGTAGTAAGCCATAAACAAGTTAAGCACCAACAGCAATAACCCGCCGCCTATGTTACCGGCATCTGCATAAGCATGAAATAAAACAATGTTAACCGTAATAGGGAATATTACAATGGTTGCCAGTGCTGCAAACCGACCAATAACCAACAATAATCCACAGATCAATTCAATAGCTTTAACAACAGATAGTATGTGTGCTACAGCCAAACCTTTATTATACGTTACTACCGCATCGGGCATTGTAGCCGGGGGCGGAAACAGGTTAAAAAAGTAACTTACCGAGGCAAATAAAAGAAAAAGCCCCATCAGGGTACGGATAATGATCATTGCTATCTTCATGATAATTTGAGGGTTTAAAGGGTTTGCTTAAATATAATGGTTTGTTATTATTTCTCAACAATCTGTTTTAAATTATTAAGGGTAATGGTAAGATCTTTACCCAGCATTTCGGCCATATCAACAAACAGCAGCATTATATTCATGGGGTAAGCCATCTTGCTGGAAAAACCCCAAGTTAGGCTGGTGGTATTTGCATCAACAGCATCGGTTATAATATAGGTATCGGCTACGCCGGCAAATGGTTTTATAAAAGTGATGCGGATGTCCACACGGTTATTCTCTACTATTTTAGTGATCACCTGCTCGCCCTGGCCGGCTTGTTTGTTATCACTATCCCAGGCGTAGGCAAAACCCTCGGTACCGTCGGTGCCACGGTAATCCTTGCGCATGGCTGGGTCTATCATCACCCATTTGTTGTAGTGATCCATATTTTTTAAATGCTTAACATAGTCAAAAACCTGGGCTGCAGGTTTGTTGATAGTGATGTGCCGCTCTAAGGCATAATCTTTTTTGGTAAATAAAGCCACTACCAACAGCAGCACAACAATGCCTGCAATTATAGCAAGGGTGATCAGGAGAATATTCATTGGGTTTGTTTATATAAATTGTAGTAAGTGATAGGTTAAAAACTGTGAGTGTTAAAAGGTTTTCCAAATCCCTCCCAAGGGAGGGGTGCGTGGGCTTGTGTTTGGCAGGGAGGGGTTTCGCCGACTAATAAAGCTAATGAATTGTTCATTAAACCCCTACCTCCTTCTTCCCAAGGGAAGAAATCGCACACGCCCTTCGCTCTGGTAGTTCTGTCCAACACTTATTCTTCCACACCCATCATTACGTTAGCGGACATAAAAAATTGCTATATCTCTGCCGTATACAATCCCCAGTGCATGCCAAATTTGTCAATAAGGTTGCCCATGCTGCCGGCATAAAAGGTTTCTACGCCGTGCACCACCTTGCCGCCTGCACCCAGTTTATCAAACAGTTGCAGCAACTCGGCTTTGGTATCGGTTACCAGCATCAGCGATACGGTGAAGCCTTCCTGCTCGCCGGGGATCTCCGAGCCCAGGAGCGTCAAATCTCCTTTGGTTAGGTCGGCATGCAGGATGCTGTCCTGCATCTGTGGCGGGAACATATCTTTCATGGGCGAATCTTTAACTACCTGTAAAGACAGGTCGCCGCCTATGCATTCCTGGTAAAACGTCATGGCCTCGCGGCAGTTATTTTGGTTAAAATGAATGTAAGCAACTATTTTAGACATGGCTTAACTGGTTTAAATTGGTTAATAAATATATAAGTTTTATTTCTAAATCAATACTTCGCAATGGTGCCCGTTTAATTTCAGCAGCTCTATTATCCGGGTTGTGCAAAAGTCTTTTCCCTCTACGCGCAGCACCTTGTCGCAATCCTCCAGGTCGAAGTTGATGCGGCACACCGGGAACTGTTCCAGCATCAGGCCGATCAGCATTCGCGACCGGCCCTCATCCTCCACATTTGTTTTAAAAACTTCTATCATAACCTTGCAACATCACAAAGGTGCATCGCTTTAACGCAACGCGTGGGGTGTAATTACGACAATCTAAGGGGTTGATTGCGACAGTACTTACACCTACTTTTGGTAATATGAAACATATCTCTATCCTTATACCGCAGGGCCAAACCAGCCTGAGTAATATTGAGGCCACTTATAAGATGTTCTCACAAGTGAACGAGGTTTTAGAACGGATGAAAAAGCCGCCATTGTTTAATGTGCAGCTGGTTGGCATCAGCACAGAAGCCACATTATCTAACGGGTTGTTTACCATTAAGCCCGATATGGTGGTGGATGACGTAAACAAAACCAACCTTATTATTATCCCCGCGGTACATGGCGATATGAAAAAGGTAGTGGCCGATAATGCAGCCCTGCTCCCCTGGATAGTGAAGCAATATAAAGGCGGTGCCGAAGTGGTTTCGTTATGTATCGGCGCATTTATACTGGCGGCAACCGGCTTGCTGAAGGGCCGCAGCTGTGCAACACACTGGCTGATGGCCGATGAGTTTAGAGAAACCTACCCAGATGTAAACCTGATGCCCTACAAAATAATAACCGATGAAGGCGGCATATACACCAGCGGCGGCGCGTATTCATCGCTTAACCTGATATTGTACCTGATAGAAAAATTTTCGGGCAGGGATATGGCCATCACCTCCTCCAAGATCTTTGAGATAGATATCGAACGGAACAACCAGTCGGTCTTTATGATCTTCCGCGGGCAGAAGGACCACGAGGATACAGCCATTAAAAAAGCGCAGGAGTTTATAGAAAGTAATTATCCGGATAAAATTACGGTAGACCAACTGGCATCTAACCTGGCCATGAGCCGCAGGCATCTGGAACGCCGCTTTAAAAAGGCTACCTCAAACACCGTAGTAGAGTACATGCAGCGTGTACGTATTGAAGCTGCCAAAATGAGCCTGGAAACCCTGCGCGAAAACGTAAACGAGGTAATGTATAACGTAGGCTATACCGATACCAAGGCTTTCCGCATTACCTTTAAAAAGATTACAGGGCTCTCGCCGGTAGAGTACCGCAACAAGTATAATAAGGATGCCGTTGCTGTAAATTAAACTTTTTTGAACTTACCAAAATGCTGCTGACATAGGGTTGTCATTAGCCTGTGGTTTCTTTGTATCATAAAAACTATTAAACATTACAATTATGACAAACACAATTGAAGCTATCGGCGCCAAGACTGCTGTAATTACATCAGAAGCACTTTTAAAACACTGGCAGGGCCATCGCGGTTTAACCCGCCGGGTTCTGAATGCTTTCCCAGAGAAAGAATTATTTGAATTTTCCATAGGCGGCATGCGCCCTTATGCCGAACTATCAAAAGAACTGATAGGCCTGGCAAGCGGCGGCATTAACGGCTTTACTACCGGTAGCTGGGCAACCAAACCCGAGCTGGACCACTTTAACCCAGAAGCCGACCTTACTACCAAACAACGATTATTAGATGCCTGGGACGAGGTAACCGCGCAGCTGAATGCCCAATGGTCGCAGATCCCGGCAGAACATTTTAAGGACACGGTTTTAGCTTTCGGCCAGTTTGAGAACACTGTAATTGATACCATTTTGTATTTTATTGATAACGAAAACCACCACCGCGGCCAGGGTTACGTTTACCTGCGTGCCTTAGGTATTGAGCCGCCTGCATTTTGGGATAGGTAGTAAGTTACAATATAAAGCGTAGCCGTAACGATGGGTTTGAAATCTTAACGCCTCACCTAACCCTCTCCAAAGGAGAGGACTTAAAAAAGAAAGCAAATATACCCTTCTACTTTGGAGAAGGTCCCGTAGGGTGGATGAGGCCGCCGAGCGACTGGTTATCTTGAAGGTTTCAAACCCATCGCTACGGTGTTTTCTAAGCGATTATACTCTGCCAATATTTACTACCATTTGTTAATAATGGGTTAATAAGTCATTTGTAGGTTTACTGCAAATGACTTATTATGGCAGGTTTCTTTAAATTCTTAATTCCTAAAAATCAGGCGTTCTTCGATCTGTTCAATCAATCATCTACCAACACGGTGCAGATGGCTGAACTTTTGTACAAAATTGTAAGCGGCGAAACCCCGGATAATGATAAGATCCAACTGAACCAGATAAGCCGTTTAAAACAAACCGGTAACGATCTTAAACATAAAGTTTACCTGGCATCGGCTAAAGCCTTTGTTTCTCCATTCGAGCGGAACGATATGTATGCGCTGGCATCAGCCATCAATAGCGTATGCGATCATATCTACATCTCGTCGCGCAGGTTCAGCCTGTATCAATCGGCGCATGTTACGCCGTCAATAAAAGAATTATCGGGGTTGGTTATTGAAACCAGCATAGCATTAGATAACTCGGTTAAGGGTCTTGGCAACCTGGCAAACTCCGACGTAATTAAAGAGAATTGCGACAAAATACGACAACTGGAAAACTATGCCGACCAGGTGTACGGCAAAGCAGTATCGGGCATTATGGTGAACGAAACCAGCTCGGTAGAAATGATCAAATACACCGAGATCCTATCGGCCCTGGAGCGCACCACCGATAAATGCGAACATGCAACTACCGTAATAGAAAGCATTATCATTAAAAATAAGTAGTACAGCTTTAACATCAGATTTAATTAAGATACAGGCAGCTTGATACATAGCTGTCATCAACCCTCTTAATTGTTTCAATGTTAAGCATTTATGTAACGCTTAACATAATGATAACATTGCTTTAACTCTCGCTTCACATATCTTTGCGCAATAATTTGCAGATATGAAAAAGAACAAACTTAAATCTTTAGTAAAAACAGCCCGTAAATCCGCTAAGGAAAACATCAATACCACAGTACTTGCTCAACTTAAAGCCGCTACAGAAAAACTTGGCTTAACCTCTAAAAAAGTTAACAAAGAGATTGAAAAAAGCGCCAAGCGTTTAGCCAAAAAACTTTCGGAGGATGTTAAAATTGATAAAGTAGCATTGGCAGAAACAGTAAAACCAGCCGAAACTGCCAAACCTGCTGCAGAAAAAGCCAAAGCAGTAAAAGCCGCTAAACCAGTTGAAGCACCTGCAGAAACAGTAACAGCGTCTTAATTAACCCTACATCCGGTTACCTTAATATGGTGACCGCCCCCGAGAGGGTTTTATTATTCTCCAGCATTATCATATAGTAATAAACCCCGGCAGCACACGGGCTGCCGTTACCCTTATTATCCCCACCCCAGGCTTTAGTGTACCCGGTAGAATGGAACACCTGTTGCCCGTAACGGTTATAAACATTTACTTTAGCCGCCGGGTGCAAAGCAATCCCTGCTATAAGCCAGGTATCATTTACACCATCGCCATTGGGAGTAAAGGCGTTGGGGGTAAAAAGGGTTACAGGCATAATAATGTGCACGGTAATTTTATCAGACAGGGCCGTGTTTGCGGTGGTGCATTCCGCATCGCTTATCAGCATGCAGCTTACTTTGTCGCCATCCTTAAGGCTGCTTGTGGTAAATGTGGCAGAACCGGTATAGGCATCCACATCGTTTACCTGCCATTGGTATTCGGGGTTAAGGCCGCCATTTTTTGCAGATGCTGTAAAGGTGATGGGCTTGCCCTGGTCGGCCGTTGTTGTACTGGCAGAGATACTTATCTCCGGTGTAACCGGCGCGGTAAACGTTACCGTATAATCTTCGCTGCTGCCTGTTGTGGCTAACTGGCAGGCCTGTGCACTGCTTAATACACTGCAGGATACTTTATCGCCTTCCTTTAACTGAACAGCTAAATATGTAGCGCTTGTACCCGCTACCTGCACTCCATTTACAAACCAGGTGAAAGATGGCGCATTCCCCGCATGGGTAGGCGTTGCCGTAAACAGGATCTCACTCCCGGCGCATGGCTTGGGGTTGTCTGGCGCAATGGTTACCGAAGGATGCTCTACAGGCACATCATCAATGGTGATAATATTGCTTGTTACTGTGGGTGTGGTAACGCATGGTGCCATGCTGGTCATTTCGCAGGTTACCTTGTCGTTCTTCTTCAATCCATTACTGTAATAGGAGGTGCTTTCGGTTGGGGTGCCTACGTTTACATCATTTACTTTCCATTGATAAAGGGCATGATCGCCGCCATGGGTTTGCGTTGCCTGGAATACCGGGTTGGGATACGCCGGGCAAATTACGCTCGAACTTGCGCTGATCGCTACTACCGGCAGATCAGGGTCGGTAATGGTTACCGAATTTGAGCGTACTTCCACACAGCCGCTTTTAGTGGTAACCAAAGCGTAATAAGTAGCCGCCACAGTTGGTGTATAAGAGCCATCATAAGCAGCAGATACACTCTCTTTACGCATCGATCCGTATTCGCTCCTCCATTCTACCACATCTATATCATCATTCGCCGATACCGAAAGTGTACTCCCCAAACAGCTGCTGCCCGTTATTTTTACAATGATCAAAAAGCAGTTAGCATTGGTTTTCTTTACTTTTTTAATGGTATCAGTATAAGCTGTATTTTCTTTCATAGCAAAATTTGCCGCACCGGAATGCGCAACACTGCCATAGGCAATAGCCGAAACCATTGTATAAATACAATACCAAAAAAATGCAGCAAATGCGGGCTTCACAAAGCGGGTATAATTGTTGCCCTAAGATATAAAAAGTGCTGCGGATATATCCTATACAATAATGGCGCAACACTTTAGCTAAATAAAACATCTTCACTTGTTTGTATACGGGAATTAAATTTTTTCAATATATTTAGAGGTAATAAAACAACCCTGACCCCACATGAAAAAACCGATACTGCTCTTTGCCTTGCTGGTGCAATGCGCTGCACTGTTTGCCCAAAAACCCGCACCCAAAAAATACCCGGATATCAACATTCCTTATAAAAGGTTTGAGCTAAAGAACGGATTAAAACTATTGGTGCACGAAGACCATAAAGCGCCTATTGCCGCATTTAACATTTGGTACCACGTAGGCTCTAAAAACGAAAAGCCAGGCAAAACAGGCTTCGCCCACTTATTTGAACATCTCATGTTCAACGGCAGCGAGCATTATAACGATGACTATTTTAAAGTGATGGAAAGCATTGGCGCCACCAACCTTAACGGCACCACCAGTAACGACCGCACCAACTATTTTGAGAACTTCCCAACATCTGCACTGGACAAAGTGCTTTGGCTGGAGAGCGACCGCATGGGTTTTATGGTGGGCGTAATAGACAGCGCAAGGCTTAACGAGCAGCGCGGCGTAGTACAGAACGAAAAAAGATCTGGCGACAACCAGCCATACTCTATTGCCGAAGAGCTTACTACCAAAAGCACCTACCCATCTCATCACCCTTACTCGTGGACGGTGATTGGTTCCCTGGCCGATCTGGATGCCGCTTCCATACCGGATGTGAAGGAGTGGTTTAAAAAATATTACGGCCCCAACAATGCCGTTATTGTAATTGCCGGCGATGTAAATGCCGATTCTATCTACGCCAAAGTGAATAAATATTTTGGTGACATCCCGCCTTCGGGCCCAATTGCAAAGCAGTCGTTATGGACCGCAAAAATGACCGGAACACATGAAGAGTCCGCTCAGGACCGTGTACCACAGGCCCGTTTGCAAAAAACATGGAACGTACCCGCCTCAGGCACTAAAGATGCAACTTACCTTAACCTGTTGAAAAGCATCCTGGCCGAAGGAAAAACATCCCGCCTGTATAAAAAACTGGTTTACGACGACCAGATAGCCAGCAACGTTTACGCCTACCTGGACGACCGCGAAATAAGCAGCCAGTTTGTGATCATTGCTAACGCCAAGCCGGGTATAACGCTCGATTCGCTGGATCATACTATCAATCGCGAACTCTCTAAAGTATTCGCTACCGGTGTTACCGCTGCCGAACTGGAACGCGCTAAAACTACCTACTTCTCTGGCTTTATTAAAGGGATGGAAACGATAGGAGGCTTCGGTGGTAAATCAGACATCCTTGCCCAGTACGAAACCTTTAACGGCAGTGCCGATCATTACAAAACCGTTCAGAAATGGATAAAGGAAGCTACCCCTGCCGATATCAGGGCTATTGCCGTTACTTGGCTGATGGATGGCGAATATAAGCTGAAAATAACCCCATTCGGTACGCCATCTGCCGAAGCACCATCTGGCATCAACCGGGCGGTACAACCGCCTTTAGGTGCGCCTGTGGCTGTAAAATTTCCGGCTGTAAAAGAGTTTATGCTAAGCAACGGGCTTAAAGTAGCCATGGTTAAACGTACCGCGGTGCCTGTGGTAGAAATGTCGATGTTTGTCAACGCCGGTTACGCTGCCGATCAGAATGCTTTGCCGGGCACAGCATCCATGACCATGAAGATGTTGAAGGAAGGCACTAAGAAACGCACTTCTTTACAGATCAGCGATCAATCCAGCGATCTTGGCGCATCCATTTACACCTACTCTAATCTCGATTATAATTTCGTTGGCATGTCGGTATTAAAAACCAACCTGGATGCTGCGCTGGATCTATATTCAGATATTATTGAGAACCCAGTGTTCCCGCAGTCGGATTTCGACAGGATCAAAAAACAGCATCTTTTAGGCATCAAGCGCGAGCAGGTGCAGCCAAGCACTATGGGCTTGCGCATTCTTCCTAAATTGCTTTACGGCGCAAGCCATGCTTACAGCAACCCATATACAGGTACCGGTACAGAAGCATCTATCGCTAAATTAACCCGTGCAGATGTTGCTAAATTTTACGATACCTGGTTTGCCCCTAACAACGCCACATTGGTGGTAGTAGGTGATGTTGACGAAACCACGCTGAAAGCCGCATTGGAAAGCAAGCTGGCTTTATGGAAAAAGAAAACAGTACCTGCAAAAACCATTGCAACCGTACCAATGCCTCAAAAACAAACCGTTTATATTGTTGATAAACCGGATGCCGACCAGTCCATCATTTTCGCGGCAGAGCTTGCGCCATCGGCTACCGATGTAAACAACAAGTTTTACAGCATGGCTAACCGCATTTTAGGTGGCGATTTTACCTCCCGCATCAATATGAACCTGCGTGAGGATAAACACTGGTCGTACGGCTCGTCATCATTCATATTGGATGCTTACGGCCAGGGATTCTTCTCTACTTACGCTGCGGTACAAACCGATAAAACCAAGGAATCTGTTGTTGAGCTACAAAAGGAACTGAAAGAGATTATCTCTAAAAAACCGGTTACCGAAACCGAGTTTAAAAAGGTGCAAACCAACTCAGTTATGGAGCTGCCCGGCATCTGGGAAACAAACAGCTCCGTTTTGGGCGATCTTCAATCTACCTTAATGTACAACCGTGGTTTAGATTACCTGAACAACTACGCGGCCATGCTGCAAACCTTTACGCTTGATGATATCCAGAAAGGCGCTAAAACCGTTGTTAAACCTGATAACCTAACATGGGTAATAGTAGGCGACAGGGCAAAAATAGAAAAAGGGATTCGCGATTTGAAGATAGGCGACGTGCAGATCATCGATTCGGAGGGAAATATTGTTAAATAGTTAATAGTGTGAATATGTGTAGGAGCCCCCGCTTAAAACCGGGGGCTTTCTGTTTTACTATGCCTTTAGCACACTTACGTTCTTGTTATAAGTATCCAGGTAAGCCCTTGGCGAAGTGCCAATGATGCCTTTAAAAACACGGTTGAAATTGTTGATGCTTTTAAAGCCGCATTTGTAGGCGATGGTAGAGATACTGTCGAACTTATGTTCGGTAAGTTTTTTACATGCCTCGTTAATACGGATCTCGTTCAGGAAAGAGATGAATGTATGCCCGGTATGGTTCTTAAAATACCTGCAGAACGATTCGGGTGTCATGTAAGCGGTTTTAGCAACGTCTTCCAGCGAGATAGACTCGCTGTAGTTTTGCATAATAAAGTTGTAAATGTTACCGATCCTAATTCCCTCGTTATCAGTAATACCCGGCAAACTGCCATAAGCCGAAAGCGCATCAAGTTTACCGGTGATAGATTGGGTATTCTTCAACAAGCTTAAGAAAGAGATCAGCTGGTCGCAGCCTGTTGCTTTTTTAACCGCCTGCATTGCTTCGGAGATCTTATCAAAATATTCCGCAGGCACCTTAAACCCCTGTTGGTGCTGCTGGATAAACAGTTTCAGCGTTTTCATTTCCGGCAGATCGAACATAGCTGCAAGCAAGCCCGCAGGGTCAAAAAAGATGGTGAGGGCTTTCTCCCGCAGGGTACTCTCCGGCAGGTAATATTCCTGGTTACTTTTAAACAGGTGCGGCAGGTTGGCGCCTAAATAGAAAATATCCCCCGCGGCGTAAGTATGCATGTTGTTACCTGCAATCAGCGTACCCTCCCCTTTCTGTATCCAGGTGATTTGCGCCTCCTGGTGACGGTGCAGGTAAGGGTAATGGTGCGGCAGGTCTACCTGTTCGGCAATTACGCTCTTATCATGTGATACCGGAATGGTGAACTGCAGTACTTTCATAGCCGTTCAATCTCAATTAAACCTATCTGGCGAGAAAGCCGTTGTAGGCATAGAAAGCGCCTCGCCGCCGATGATCTCGCTCACCAATTTACCCGTTGCAGGCCCAAGGGAAAGGCCCATCATACCATGGCCTGTAGCCACTACCAGATTATTATACTTTTTATTCCTGCCGATATAAGGCAAGCCATCCGGCGATGCCGGGCGGAAACCAAACCAAATATCTTTCTCCTGCGGCAAAGCAGGCTGCAAATCGGGCAGGTATTGCGGGATGGCTTCTATAATGCCTTTAACACGGTTGATGTTGATACGGTTGTTGATCTTATCCAGCTCCATGGTGCCGCCGTATCGGATCTGCCCGTTCATTGGCGTAATGGCAACGCGGGCCTCGGCCAGTAAAGCCGGGATCTGCATACGGTTCTGCGGCTCATCTACCATAAAAGAGTAGCCTTTGCCCGGCATCAGCGGCGCCTTTATATTAACCAGTTTGGCTATAGCCGGCGACCATGAGCCGCCCGCAATGATATATTCGTCGGCCATCCATTTTTTATCCCCGGTAAGCACGCTGGTAATTTTACCTGCGGAGGTTTCAATGGCGGTTACTTCGTGGTTCTTAACAATTTTAACGCCTTCCTTTTGCAGGTAAGCGGCCATATCGGCCATCAGTTTATTGGGATGCAGGTGCGCATCGCAGCGGTAATGTACCGCGCCTAAAACATTAAGTTTTAAGTTTGGCTGTAGCTTTTGGCATTCTTCCGGGTTGAGTACTACCATATCCAAACCAAGCTCGCGGCCATGTGCTGCCATGTGCGCTTCTTCTTCGGCGGCCTTTTCGGTTTTATAAAACATCAGGATGCCTTTTTCCGACAGGCCAAAATCAAAAGCACCATCCTTAGCCAGATCCTGGTAAAGCGATTTACTCAGCAGGGAAATATCGCGCAGCGGCTCTGCCGATCTTGCTACGTGGCCAGCGTTGGCGTTCTTTAAAAATTTTAATCCCCAGGAGATCAGATCGGGATTAAGAGATGGCCGCACGTAGAACGGGCTCTTGCTGTTAAACATCCACCGGATGCCCTGCGCCAGCATCCCCGGCGTAGCCAATGGAATAAAGTGACTGGGCACTATCATCCCTGCGTTACCGAACGAGCAGTTATCGCTCAGGTCGCCTTTATCTAAAATGGTTACCTGGTGCCCCGCCTTGCTTAAATAATAGGCAGAACTCAACCCAACTATCCCTGCCCCTATGATCAATACGTTAGCCATACAATACCTGCTTATCTTTTTAAATTCTGTTTTATATTACCTGGAAACCGTATGCATACGGGTCATCCTCAGGGTCTATCTTAATGGTGTTATAGCCATAAATACGTGCCCAGCCTTCAATGCTCGGCACAATTGCGTCAAACTCTTCCAGCTTAACTTCTTTTTCTACCTTACCAATAAACTTACTGCCAATGATGCTTTCGTGGATAAATGGCTCGCCTTGTTTAAGCTTGCCTTTGGCATGCCACTGCGCCATCCGTGCAGAAGTACCGGTGCCGCATGGCGAGCGGTCTATGGCCTTATCGCCGTAAAAAACAGCGTTGCGGGCGGTAGCTTCTTCTGAAAGGGTTGCGCCCGTCCACAACACATGCGTACAGGTATTTATGGTAGGGTTCTGCGGGTGTACAAAAGTGTATTTCTCATTAATACGCGTACGGATCACCTGGCTCCAGGCAATCAATTGCGAGGCCGTGTAATTCTCCAGCCCGGGGAAGTTTGGCTGCGGATCTACAATAGCGTAATAATTACCGCCGTAAGCCACATCGAAAGTTAAGGTTCCCAGGTCAGGGCATTCTACCTGCAGGTTCTCTGCCGCCAGGTACGATGGCACGTTAACCAGCTTTACCGACGTTACCTTTTTACCTTCCTGTTTATATTCTATCAGCACCAGCCCTGCCGGGGCTTCCATACGTACAAAACCGGGAACTTTTGGCTGAATTAAGCCTTCCTCAATAGCAATGGTAATGGTACCGATAGTGCCGTGGCCGCACATGGGCAGGCAACCGCTGGTTTCTATAAACAGAACGGCCACATCATTCTCTGGGTCATGAGGCGGGTACAAAATACTGCCCGACATCATATCGTGCCCGCGCGGCTCAAACATCAGCCCCTTGCGGATCCAGTCGTACTCGGCTAAAAAATGCTGGCGTTTCTCGCTCATGTTGGCACCTTTAAGCACCGGGCCACCACCGGCTACCAGCCTAACGGGGTTGCCGCAGGTATGGGCATCTATACAAAAAAAGGTTTTGCTGCTCATGGGTTAGTCTTTGGTGTAGTTGTTATTAACCTTGCGCCATATATTTAGCGGGTTACCGTCCTTCAGTTCATCGGGTAGCAGGGCGTTATCCCAATCCTGCCAGGCAAAGGGCCTTACAAAACGGTAAACGGCTGTAGCACCAACCGAGGTAAAACGACTATCGTTAGTTGCCGGGAAAGGGCCGCCATGCTGCATAGCCGCGCAAACCTCCACGCCTGTAGGTACACCGTTCAGGATAATACGGCCCGCAATGTTTTGCAGGGACGATACCAGCTGTGGGTACTGCGCCAGTTCGTTACCGGCAGCCATAACGGTTACGGTAAGCTGCCCATCCAGCGCGTTCACTACCGCTAAAAGCTGTGCCTCATCATCGGCAACAACTAATAATGAATACGGGCCAAAAACTTCCTCCTGAAATTTTGGATTGGCTAAGAATGCTGTCGCACTTACCTCAGCCACTTTAGCGGCCGACTGGCTCACCAACTCCGCGTTCGTATTTGTAGATTCGGCCAGCAGGGTGATGCCCTCTTCTGCCACGGCATCTGCCGAAAGTGTATGGTAATTATTGCAGATGCCTTTGGTAAGCATGGTTGCCGATGGCACCTGCGCTATAGCGTTTGCCAATGTTGTTTTAAATACAGCCAGCGATGGCGACTTTACCGCCAGCAGCAGGCCTGGGTTGGTGCAAAACTGCCCGGCGCCCAAGGTTATAGAACCAGCAAGTTTAGCAGCCAGATCCTGCGCACCGGTATCCAGCGCCTGCGGCAGTAAAACTACCGGGTTAATGCTGCCCATTTCCGCAAATACCGGGATAGGTTCTTTACGATCCTGCGTCAGTTTAACCAGCGCCATACCGCCTTTGTAAGAACCGGTAAAGGTTACTGCTTTTGTTTTAGGGTGCTTAACCAGCTCTGCCCCTACAGTGTAACCTTCATCATACAATAAAGAGAAAACGCCTGCCGGCATACCTGTGGTTTGGGCCGCCTTAACAATGGCTTCGCCAACAAGTGCACTTGTACCGGGGTGGGCAGAATGTGCCTTAACTACTACCGGGCAACCCGCAGCCAATGCAGAAGCGGTATCGCCACCGGCAACAGAAAATGCCAGCGGGAAGTTACTTGCACCAAACACTACAACCGGCCCGATAGGCACCAGCATCCGGCGGATATCCGAACGGGGTAAAGGTTTGCGGTCGGGCATTGCGGTATCAATAATGGCTTCCACCCATGAACCTTCTTCCAGCAGGCTGGCAAAAAGGTTTAACTGGCCTGTTGTACGGCCCAGTTCGCCCTGCAGGCGGCCTAAAGGCAAACCGCTTTCCTGCACGGCTCTTTGTATCAAAGCTTCGCCAATGGCATTCAATTCATTAGCTATCTCTTTTAAGAAAGCAGCTTTGGCTTTGTTGCCGATGCTTTTGTAGGTATTAAACGCGGTAGTGGCCGCGGTTAATGCGTCTTCAATATCCTCTGTTGTAGCGGTGTAAAACTCGCCGCCAAGTGCAGTTCCGGTTGATGCCTCTACGGCAGAAAATGCTTGACCGCTGTTTTCCGCGTAGCTTCCGGCTATAATATTTTGTGTGTTCATTTAGTGCTGTTTATGAATAAACGCCGCGTTTAAGCAGCCATATGTTCAGATCTAAAGGTGCCCTGTCCGGGGCGAAATTAATCTGTCAAAATTAGTTTTTGCAGCCATAATATCCTGTTGCAATTTAACCAATAGTGGCAATATATTAACATGGCAAATGCATTTAACTCAATTGAAATGTTAATATGCAAACAACATGACAGTTGATATTTAAACGCCGCTTTAAATGTTAAAATTACATTTAAAATAATTTATATTTGATCAACCAATACTTTAAGCTATCTCGTTTAACGCCAAAATGCTTTTATTATCTTAAAAAAGATAAAATATGGTTACGAACGGCCAATTATGAGATGCTATACCAAAAGTGATTATCTTAAGTTTGAAATTTAAATACAACAGAATTTATGGCGGCCCCAATAAAAAAAATTCTCCTGATATCGGCATCATTAATAACCCTGGCTGCATCGGCATTTGCTCAGAATAAAGATTATCCTATCCAGCCTGTATCGTTTACGCAGGTGCACGTACACGATAATTTTTGGGAGCCCAAAATGGAAGTGAACGCCAATGTAACCATCCCCTACACGCTGCAGCAATGCAGGCTGAACGGCCGGTAGATAACTTTTTAAGAGCAGCCGGCCAGCTCAGCGGCGATAAGCTCAGCGAGTTCCCTTTTGATGATACCGATATTTATAAAGTGATAGAAGGTGCATCCTACGCCATGCAGGTTAAAAAGAACCCCACGCTGGATAAGTATGTAGATTCGCTGATCACCATCATTGGCGCAGCGCAGGAGAAGGACGGTTACCTGTACACTTTCCGTACGGTAAAGGCAGCTAAGCCCCACCCCTGGATAGGCGCCAAACGATGGGAAAAGGAAGAAGACCTGAGCCACGAATTATATAATTCCGGCCACTTATTTGAAGCTGCCACGGCACATTACCAGGCCACCGGCAAGAGAACACTGCTTAACATCGCCATAAAAAATGCCGACCTGCTGGTTAACGTTTTCGGACCGGGTAAGATAGAAGAATACCCCGGCCACCAGATTGTGGAGATAGGCCTCTCTAAAATTTACCGCGTTACGGGCAACAAAAAATATCTCGATCTGGCCAAATTCTTCCTGGATGTGCGCGGCCCCAAAGGCGACCCGTATAACCAGGCAGATAAACGCGTGATAGATCAGCATGTAGCCGTTGGCCATGCTGTACGCGCCGCCTATATGTACACCGGCATGGCTGATATTGCCGCCCTAACCGGCGATGTAAAATACCTGAACGCTATTGATGATATCTGGAACGATGTGGCTACTAAAAAGCTTTACATCACCGGCGGTATAGGCGCAACCGGCAACGGCGAGGCCTTTGGCGAGGCATACCAACTGCCCAACATGTCTGCTTATGCTGAAACCTGCGCGGCAATTGGTAACGTGTATTGGAACAGCCGCATGTTTCAGCTGCATGGCGAAGCTAAATATATTGATGTGCTGGAGCGTACATTGTATAACGGCCTGCTTTCGGGCGTATCGTTAAGCGGCAACCGGTTCTTTTACCCTAACCCGCTGTCGTCTATATTTCAGCACCAGCGCAGTGCCTGGTTCAGCTGTGCCTGCTGCATCTCTAACATGACGCGCTTTTTACCCTCGGTACCCGGCTATGTTTACGCGCAGAACAAGAACGACCTGTACGTAAACCTGTTCATGACCAGCAGTAGCACTATCAAGCTTACATCGGGCAGCGTAAATATAGAGCAGCAAACAGATTACCCATGGAACGGCAATATCGGTATCACGGTAAATCCTGCAAAAAGCGGCAACTTCACCTTACGCCTACGCATCCCCGGCTGGGCAGAACAACAACCCGTTCCCGGTGATTTATATTCTTATTTGGATAAAGGCAAACAAGCCCCGGTTGCTGTTATGGTAAATGGCAAGGCCATATCTTTTAAAACCGAAAAAGGCTACGCCGTACTAAACCGCAGCTGGAAAAAAGGCGACAAAGTGATGCTGATGCTGCCGATGGATGTACAAAAGGTACTGGCCAACAGCCAGGTTAAAGATGATGCAGACAGGTTCGCATTCCAGAAAGGGCCGATTGTTTATTGCCTGGAAGGGCCTGATAACCGCGACAGCCTGGTACAAAATATTATGGTAGATAAAAATGCCAAGGTAACCACTGCCTATGATGCCAGCCTGCTTAACGGGGTTGATGTAATAACCGTAAGCGGCGTAAGCACCAAAAGGCAATTAAATACCGATGTGCTGCTTAACACACCCCAGGAAGTAAAAGCTATCCCCTACTATGCCTGGGCCAATCGCGGCCCCAGCGAAATGACGGTTTGGATCCCGTACACTAACAGTGCCGTTAAGCCGCGGCCTGCCCCTACTATTGCCAGTACCAGTAGGGTTACCTCATCCTTAAAAAGCACGCGTATGCATAATGCGATAAAGGACCAATATGAGCCTGCTGATTCTAAAGATACCAGCTACCCTTACCTGCACTGGTGGCCCAACAAAAACACTACAGAATTTGTACAATACGATTTCGACCAGGAGCATACCATTTCCTCATCAAGCGTGTACTGGTATGATGACGGCCCATGGGGCGGCTGCCGTATCCCCGCAAGTTATAAGCTCTACTATCAGAAAGATAATAACTGGGTAGAAGTAAAAATTACCACGCCCTACCAAAACGAAAAAGACAAAATGAACACCGTAAAGTTTGAGCCAGTAAGCACCAAAGCTATTAAAATGGTGGTACAGTTACCTGTGGATAATGCAACGGGTATCCATGAATGGGTGATCAATTAAGCTGTCGACTTAATTAAACAGAAAGGGCCTGCGAATGATACTCGCAGGCCCTTTCTGTTAATATCCATCTACAACTTAGCAGATGCAGTAACCAACTTAGCTTTCAGATCCGGGTCGGCCATGTTCTTATCCAGCGGGAACATTGGGCGCTGGATGCGTTTGTAGGGCAGGTGTTCTATGTTTTGGTCAACGCCGCCGGGGGTTAGCGCCAGCAGCCAGTCGGCACGCATGGCATATAGCTCGGGCTCCAGGTAACCAATTTACGACTACGATATCGGCTTTTCGCGGGTTAAGCCCCAACCGGGTAAAATCTATTTCCTTATGGTATGGCTTCCGTTTTTGTGTAACGATGATGTGCATGCTGCCCACTTTCACCACGGCTTCTACTTCGGCATCTTTATCGCCATAAACAATAGATTGCACGGTGCCAACGATATGTACCGGCGGTGCGTGGCGGGCATCAACCTTTGCCCCGGCATAAGCATCCACCTGTTTGCCAACACCGGCCACTATGGCGGCTTTGATAAGATCCGGACCAGGAATTGAAGCGTAAATGAGTGAAGGACCGCTTTCCGTTTTAAACTCCAGCCGGGCAAGAATTTGGGCCAGCGTCCAGGTTACATCGCCTGCACCACCGGCGGTTGGGTTATCGCCGGAATCGCTGATGTAGAACGGGTGCTTATCGCTCGCTATGGCTTTATCTAAACACTCCTTTAAAGTTACCTGTGGGCGCTACAAAGGCAAAGCCATGGCGTGCCTCCCAAAAACTTTTTGCCAGTCGCTCTGCAGTACTTGTCACCACCATTTTATCATCGCCGGTTACCATTACCACGGCGTGATTGCGTGGTTCGTCTGCCCAGGCATAACCTATCCAAATGGCGGCATCTATCACGCCTTTTTGTTTGGATGCGGGTGCTACCGCGCTGTACACGGTTTTGGCAGGCTCAATACGGGTGCTTGTTTTCTCGCCCGGCAGCAATACAGGGATAGAAATATAGGCCTTATAAGCAGGCTTCCCTTTGCCGCTTTCTATCCGTTCTATAAGGTTGGTTACGGCGCGTTGCTTGGTTTCCATGGCATCCTCATGCGGGGCCATGCGGTAGCAGGTTATAAGGTCGGTATTTTGCGCCAAACGTAACGATACATTGCCGTGCAGATCCATTGAGGTAGAGATAAGCGTTTTGGGGCCTACCACTTTTCTGATACGTACGATAAAGTCACCTTCCGGGTCGTCTAAGCCTACCACGCTCATAGCACCGTGAATATCCAGGTATAGGCCATCATAAGGTCCGTTCTTTTTAAGCGAATCCAGCGTTTTGTTTACCAGCGATTCATATGCCTCGCGGGTAACCCTGCCGCCCGGTAATGATTTACCCACCAGAGTTGGCACCCAAACCGCACGGCTGCGCAAGGGCGAATCTGCTGCCAGAAAAGGGTATGAAGTAAAAACATTCACCCCGTATTTAGCATGAAAGGCAGCCTCATCCGTAAGCGCCGGCGAAAATATGCTTGATTCTATTCCCAAACCAGCAATGGCAATTTTGGGCAAAGGCTTTTGTTTATCTGATGTTGCTGCAAGCAGGCTTACAACTAAAACAAGTGTGGTAAGTGTATAGAATAGTTTTTTCATAGCAGAGCGATTTGATAAGCAGTTAGCCCGTTATCAAATATATTTAAATGAAATTGAAATTTTGTTTAAACCGTATCGATGGGTTTCAAACGACGAGTATCCGAAAGAAATACAAGAGCGTAGGGCATGCGCGATTCCTTCCCTTGGGAAGGAGGTGGTAGGGGTTAATGAACAATTCATTACCTTTTAGTTGGCTAAACCCCTCCCTGCCAAACACAAGCCAACGCACCCTCCCTGGGGAGGGATTTGGAAAAACCTTCTTCGAACACTCTTCCCCCAAACAAAAAACGCCCCGGGCTTTCACCCGGAGACGTTCCTAACACACTAAACACTATCTTAATTATGCATTTATAGCACCTAATTTTTTCAACAGTTTACGGTTCTCTCTTTTGTGGATGAACTTGTGAACCATGGCATAAATAACCGGCAGTATCAGCAGGGTTAGTATGGTTGAAGTAACCAACCCGCCTATTACAACTATAGCCAATGGCTTCTGTGTTTCGGAGCCGATGCCCGTTGATATGGCAGCCGGCATTAAACCAATGGCAGCCATCAGCGCAGTCATTACCACGGGGCGCACACGGGAGATCACCCCGGTTAAAACGGCCTCGTCCAGGCTCTTACCCTCTTCGAGGTTCTTGCGGAACACCGAGATAAGGATAACACCGTTTTGGATACACACCCCAAACAACGCGATGAAACCAATACCTGCCGAAATACTAAAGTTGATGCCGGTAATATGCAGGGCCAGGATACCGCCAATTAAAGCGAAGGGCACGTTCATTACCACTAATGTGGCATCTTTTGCATTGCCGAACATGCTGTACAGGATCAGGAAGATCACCAGTAAGCAGATAGGCACTACATGCGCCAAGGTGTTTGATGCCCTTATCTGGTTCTCAAACTCACCATTCCAGGTAAAGCTGTAGCCATGATCGAGTTTTACGGCGTTGCCTACTTTTTGCTGCGCTTCGGCTATGGTGCTGCCCAAGTCGCGGCCACGTACCGAGAATTTTACTGCTATATAGCGCATATTATTATCCCTGAAGATAAACGCCGGACCAGTAAGCTCTTTAATGGTGGAAATCTCCTTGATAGATATCTTAGCCCCGTTCAGGGTTGGCACCATCAGGTTTTCTATCTCTTCCTGCGTATCGCGGTATTGTTTCTGATAACGGATGCGGATATCAAATTTACGTTCGCCTTCATATAATTGCGTAGCCGCTTTACCGCCTATAGCCATTTCAATAACCGCGTTGGCATCTGCTGTAGATACACCGTAACGCGCCATCTTACGCTGATCCAGCTCTATCCTAAACTCGGGCTGGCCAAGGTTACGCAATATGCCCAGGTCTTCCACTCCTTTTACATGTTTAAGGGTGGCCATTACGGCATCTGCTTTTTTATCCAGCACCTCAAAATCGGGGCCGAAGATCTTCACCGCCATAGATGCAGGCACGCCGGCTACCGCCTCGGCCACGTTGTCAATTATTGGTTGCGAGTAGTTAAAGATGATACCGGGGAACACGCTCAGCTTTTTATCTATCTCGGAGATCAGCTGCTCTTGTGTAATCTTGCGCTTCCATTGCTTTTGCGGCAAAAGGTCAACCTGTATCTGTACGTTAAAAAACCCTTTAGGGTCGGTACCGTCATTGGTGCGGCCAACCTGCGACAGGGTTTGTTTAACCTCCGGGAAGGTGGACAGGATCTCGCGCATTTTATCGGTAACCTTTACCGAATTTTCCAGCGAGGTACTCATCGGCATCTGCGCGGTTACCCAAAGGGCGCCCTCGTTCAACTGCGGTAAAAACTCCGTACCTAAAAACCTGGCCGAGAAGAACGTTAACCCCATAAAGGTTACCGCTACAATAAGGCTCAGCTTTTGATTATGGTAAGTGTAGTTAAACATCCGGCGGATACCGTTCTCAAAAAATATCACTACAGGGTTGTGTTTCTCTTTAACATTTTTGCGCAGTAATATACTGGATAATGCAGGCACCAGTGTTAAAGTGAACAGCAACGCACCCAGCAACGCAAAGCCAAGCGTATAAGCTAACGGCGAAAACATTTTACCTTCTACCTTTTGGAATGCGAAGATGGGCACTAAGCAAGTAATGATTATGAGCTTGGAGAAGAAGATAGATTTACCCATTTCGGCCCCAACATTTTTAAACAGGCCCAGTTTAGCCAGCTTGTTAAACTTCTCCATGCCCACTTCTCTGGCTTTATGATCAAGCGCTACAAAAATGCCCTCTACCATTACCACGGCGCCATCTATAATAATCCCGAAATCTACCGCACCCATAGAGAGCAGGTTGGCTGTCATCCCCTTAATGCGCATACACATAAAGGCAAACAGCAAGGCCAGCGGAATAATAATGGCTACCGTTAGGGTAGTTCTCCAATCGGCCATAAACAAAAACACGATAACCGTAACCAAAACAATACCTTCCAGCAAGTTATGGATAACCGTTTCGGTACAAAACTCCATCAGGTTGGTACGGTCGTAAAAAGTATCTATCTTAACATCTTTGGGTAAGATGTTATCATTCAGCTCGGCAACCTTTGCCCGGATGCTGGTAAGCACCTCGGCAGGGTTTTCCCCTTTGCGCATTACCACAATGCCCTCAATTACATCGTTATTTTTATCGCGCCCTACCTGGCCCAAGCGGGGAAGGCCAACCTCTTTAATATCGGCAACGTTGCGGGCCAAAATAGGCACGTTGTTTACGTTCTTTACAATGATGTTCTCAATCTCGCTGATGTTGTTGATCAAACCGATGCCCCGTACCACATAAGCCTGGTCGTTCTTTTCAATTACATCACCACCTACGTTAATATTGCTACGGTTTACAGCGTTGAAAACATCCAGCGCGGTTAACCCGTATTTTTGCAGCAGCGATGGGTTCACACTCACCTCGTAACTTTTTTCTTCGCCGCCGAAGCTGTTTACATCGGCAACGCCGGGGAGTGATTTAAACTGGCGATCGAGCACCCAATCCTGTATAGCGGTAAGCTCGTGCAGGGTTTTGGTTTTGCTTTTCAGCGTATAGCGGTAGATTTCGCCGGTTGGGCCGTATGGCGGCTGCACTTCCGGTTTAATCCCATCGGGCAAATCGGCGTTGCTCAGGCGGCTCAGTACCTGCTGGCGGGCAAAGGAATCGTCAACGTCATCATCAAATATGATGCGGATGTAGGATAAGCCAAAAGACGATGTAGTACGCAGGTTGGCTTTCTTCTGCACCGAGTTTAAAACGGTTTCCATCGGGATGGTTACCATTTTTTCTACCTCCTCGGCACTGCGGCCCGGCCATTGTGCTATAATAATGATCTGGGTATTGGTAACGTCCGGAAAGGTTTCAATAGGGGTATTTAAATAACTCCAAACGCCTAATGCAGCCAGCACCGCTGTCATAAAGAACACCATTGCCCGGTGCCGCAGCGAGAAGTAGATAATATTTTTAATTAGCTTGTTCATTTACTTGGAAATAGTGGCACGATAATGTGCCTGATCCTTGGGAAAAAGATTAATGTTATGCGGCTTTACTTATTGTTCGGTTAAGGCGTTGTAAAGCAGCAGCTGCCCTTTTGATACGATCTTATCGCCGGGTTTAAGGCCCGATGCAATGTAGCTTGTGCTATCTACCGTTTTAATTACGCTTACCTCGCTTACCTTTAAGTTGCACTTGCTGTGGTATACAATTACAAAGTTGCGGGCATTATCAAACACCACTGCCGATGCCGGGATAGCTACCGCGCTTGCGCCTTCTTTATTGGAAATGGTTACGTTGGTGAACATCTCCGGCTTCAGCAGCAGGTCGCTGTTATCAAGCGCTATGCGCACTTTCATCACCTTGTTATCCGGGTCAAGCACCGAACTGATCTCATCTACCTTGCCAACAAAAACTTTATCCGGGTAAGCCAGCGTGGTGATCCTGGCATCGTAGCCTTTTTTCACCTTGGCAATGTCCGATTCGAACACATTAGCCCAGATCCACACATCCTTCATATCCGAGATGGTGAACAGGCTGCTGCTGTTATCCGGGCGGATGAAGTTACCTGCTGAGATATTTTCCTCTACAATGTACCCGCTGCCCGGTGCTTTTATAACCAGTGTACCGCTGGCGCTGGTGTTGCCGCCGCCGTTGATGGCTATCTGATCGCGCACCTTGCTGTTGGCTGCTACGGCTTTGTTATAGTTCTCTTTGGCTTCGGTGTAGTCGCGCTCGCTGGAGATGCCGTTCTTGTACAGGTATTCCGCCTGTTCTAACTGGCGTTTGCTGATAGCAAGATCAGCTTTGGTAGAACTGAGATCGGTATAATTACCGGCTACATCCGCGCTGCGTAAAACAGCCAGAGTTTGGCCCTTAGTTACCTTATCGCCCAGGGAAACCTTTACTTCCATTACCTGCCCGCTGGTGAAGGGGAATACTTTTACCACCTTATTTTCGTCGAAAGATACCTCGCCGGACAGGGCCAGTTCGTCTTTCATCTGCGTGGTTTGGGCGGTATCTATCTTCACCATTTTGGAGAGCGAATCGCTGATGCAAACCCCTTTGGTTTCCATAGTGCCGGTTTTTTCCTGCTGGCATGAGGTTAGGCCGATAAGCCCCACCGCTATATATAATATTTGCTTTTTCATTGTTTGTGTATGCTGCTGTTTGTGTGATGCGTTGATTATAATGGGTTGATAACCGTAGTGCCTACCGCGAAGTTGAGATCGGCAATGGCCTTTTGCAGGTTAAGCTGCTGCTGTAATATTTTCAGTTTGGTTTCGCGGTACGAGTCGAAAAAATCTACAAATTCCTGCAAGCCCACCTGCCTTTGCTGAAAGCTTTTTTGCATGCTGATGTACAGCTGATCGTACTTTTTGTAGAAGTCTGTTTCGTTATTGCTTAGCAATTGCTGGCTCAGTTTATACTGGTCAACGGCCGAGTAAACATCGTTACGTAACTGCAGCTCGCTGTTCTGCAGGGTGTATTGCTGGCTCTGGGCCATTAGTTTGGCGTTCTTGATATTCCCCTGGTTGCGGTTGAAGATGGGCAGCGGCAGGCTGATCTCTAAACCCACATAGTTGCGGGCGTAGTTACTGTTCTGGTCGTAAGTACTCCCAATGGTAATATCGGGCACGGCCATTGCTTTTTGCAGGGCCAGGCTGTGGTTATTCTGATCTAACAGGTAACGGTTAGCCAGGTAATCGCCGCGAAACTGTTTGGCCTGCTCGGTAAGCCTGGCGGCATTCAGCGTGGTATCGGTATTATTAAAGGTGATTTGCGGCGCTATAAATTGGTTGGGCTCGGCAACCAGCAGGGTTTTTAATTCGCTTTGCAGGTCGTTTATCTGGCGGTTAATCTCTACCAGGTCATTCTGCAAGCCAAAAAGCAGCGCCTTTAAACGGATCAGGTCTTTAAGCGAGCTGTTGCCCACCTGGTACGATTTATCAATAGCGCTAACCATATTGGCGGCCGATGCTATTTCGGTTTGATAAACCTTGCGCTGATCTATCAGGTTGGCCACCTGCGAAAAATCGAGCAGCAGGTTGTAGTGCAGATTACGCAGCAGATCGTTAAACTGCGCTTGCTGAATCTGCACGCCATCTGTAGCTATCTGGATCTCTTTGCCGCGTTTGCCGGCTGTTTTAAATAACTGGCTCAGCTGCACCATTACCTGCCCGTTGCCGTTGCTATGATCAAAAAATTTCTTACTTACGTCGGTAACGTTTTGGTCGGTACTTAAAACGGGGTTGTCCCAAAGCTTGGCCTGCTGTACCAATGCTTTTGAAGCATCAATATTATATTTTTGAGCAAGCAGGCTGAGGTTTTTATCCAGGAAGGATTGCTCGGCATCTTTAAACGAGATCCGCAGGGTATCTGTTTGTGCGTGTGCGCCTTGCGCAGTGGCTATTGCCACCACTAAAAAGGCTATGAATGGAATATATTTGACTGACATGAGTACAATAGTATTTTGATATACCAAAACTATTGCACTCAAATTAGAGGCGCATTAAAACTGAATTAGATTAGCATTAGAATTGCCGAAGGCTATTGTGCCTTCAAAAACTCCACAATAAAGGTGCTGCCTTTGCCGGATACCGAGATCACCTGGATGGTGCCTTTGAACAGCTCGATGATCTTACTGGTGATGTATAACCCGATACCACTGCCGGCTATCGTACGGTCTTTATTTGCCCGGAAGAACGGCTGGAAGATCTTATCCACCGCATCTTTGCTGATGCCGGCGCCTTCATCCGTTATGGCTACTTTGATATGGGCGGTGGTAGCCTCAAAGTTTAAAACAACCGGGTGCGGCGCTGAATATTTAAAGGCGTTATCAATAAGATTGTTGAGCGCGATATACAGCATAGATTTATGCGCCGGGATAGTAAGCACTTCCTCGTCCTCAGGTAAATTAGCCAATTGGATCTTCAGCATACCGGGGCCTTTTTTGGCCGTCCAGTATTCTTCCAGTTCCCACACCAGTTCATCAACCCTAACCGGCGTAAGGATGGCCTGAGTATAGTTCAAATCCAACTGCGCCAGTTCCATCAGGCTGGTGATGGTTTCCTGCAGGCGGGCACCATCTTTGGCAATGGAACGTAATACACGTTCGTATTCGTTTTCGTCGCGCTTTTTGTCAAGGGCAATATCTACCTCGCCCATAATGCTGGTAAGCGGGGTGCGAAGTTCATGCGAGGCGTTGGCTACAAAGGTTTGCTGTAATTCAAAGGCATTTTGCAGGTGCTCCAGCAGGCGGTTAAAGTTGTCTATCAGTTCATATATCTCATCCTTGCTTTTTACCTGGCCTACCCGCAGGTGCAAGTTGCTTGCCCGGATGTTGCGAATCTGCGAGATCATCTTATCTACCGGCGAAAGCGCCTTTTGTGCAAACAGCTGCCCGGCAAAAAACAGAATGGTAACAAACACCACAAACAACACGCTGGTGATCTTTGCCAGTACAACCATCCTTCGCGATGAGTTGGCATCCACGGCCGAAGCCAGTATCACAAAGTTACCCTGGTTATCTTTATAGAACTTGCCCACCACTTTGCGTTTTCCATCTTCGTATTCTATGTAGCCCTCCTTACGTACCTGGTTCACAATATCGTTAGACCAGTAGATGTTATGCTTCATCTCAAACGCCGACTCGTTCTTGTCATTATAAATGCGGATCACCTCATCGGGCAGCTTTTCCAGGTATCGTTGCTGAATTTGCATCATGGAATCTGCCGCCAGTTCATCGGCCTTTAAATACAGCTGCGAGGCCAGGTTGGTACGGTCTGTTAAACGGTTATAAAAATCGGCGGTAAAAAACGAGAATACGGCTACATAAACCGCCACCAAAACCAGCAGCAACGCCCCCGAACTGATCAGTGTAAAATAAAGGGAAAGGCGGGTTCTGATCTTCATAAAAGCGGCTTTAGTCCTTTAAAATGTAGCCCATCCCAATAACGGTGTGGATCAGTTTTTTATCAAACCCCTTTTGAATTTTATTGCGCAGATAATTCACGTATACATCAACCATGTTGGTGCCGGTATCAAAGTTTATCCCCCATACTCTTTCCATAATAAACTCGCGGGAGAGCAGCTTGGCCGGATGGCTGATAAACAATTCCAGCAGGGTGTATTCCTTGGCGGTAAGCATAATCTGCTTGCCGGCACGCATGGCGGTTTTATCCCAGGTGTTCAGCTGCAGGTCGCCAAAGCTAAGGATGTGGGTTTCTTCTTCGGCTACTTTTCTGCGGCGCAGCAGGGCCTCTATCCGCGCCAGCAACTCGTTAAAATGGAAAGGTTTTACCAGGTAATCATCCGAGCCGGAATGCAGCCCGTTCACCCTATCGTCTATACTGCCCAGGGCGCTCAGCATTAAAATAGGCAGCAGGGGGAGTTGCTTGCGTACCTGGCGGCAAAGCTCAATACCGCTCATGCCGGGCAGCATTACATCCATTATCACCAGGTTGTAGTTATTCTGCAGAATCATATCGTGCGCAGCTTCGCCCGTGGTAAATACCTCCACTTTGTAATTGTGCTCGGTAAGGCCCCTTTTTATAAACGATGAAACGTTGTCGCTATCTTCAACCAGGCAAATAGTATCCATATGGCAAGTTATATAATTGGCAATTTAGTAATCCGCAGGGATAATCTTATTATGTTTTATTCCACCAGATATCGGCCCATTCTTTTCGCTCTGCTTCATTAAAAAACGACCACGCCACAATGCGGCTTACCTTTTGCCCCTGCGACATGTTGATGGTTCTTACCTCCACCGCGCCTGCCTTTTTTAGCGCACGGTAAACACCGGGCAGGGTATCTTTTTTAGATACCAGCGTGGTAAACCACAGGCATTGCTGAGCCACCAGTGTACTTTGCTCAATGGTTAGTTTTATAAAAGCCGCCTCGCCGCCGGGGTACCAAAGCTCCTTCTTTTGGCCGCCAAAGTTTAGCGGGGTTTGGGGTTTGCCATCGGCCTTCAGCTTGGTCCATTTGTTAATGGTGGCCAGCTGGGCTTCTTGTGCCGAGGTATGGAACGGCGGGTTACAGATGGTGGCATCAAAGCCTTCATCCTGTATAATAACACCTTTAAAAATATTATGCTTGTTGGTTTGCTGACGGAAGATGATCTGGCTCTTGAGGTGTTTGTTAGCCGCTATGATATCCATACCCGAGCGGATGGCAATCGGGTCGATATCGGTGCCAACGATGGTCCAGTTGTAAACGCTGCCGCCTATAAGCGGGTAAATGCAATTGGCGCCCGTACCAATATCCAGGATCTTTATTTTTTTACCGGTAGGGATGCTGCCGTTCTTAGCCTCGGCCAGCAGATCGGCAATGTAATGCACATAATCTGCCCGGCCGGGTACAGGCGGACAGAGGTACCCTTCGGGGATATCCCAATCGCTGATGTTGTAGTATTGTTTCAGCAACGCGCTGTTCAACGTTTTAACGGCGTCGGCATCACTGAAATCTATGGATACCACATCGTGCTCGTTGCGTTTTACAAACTTGCGCAGCCCTGGCGTGCTTTTGATCATCTTATCGAAATCATACCCCTGCCGGTGCGCGTTGCGCGGGTGCAGGTTTTCTTTCTCGGCCGGGGCTTGTTTGGGGCTTTGCGACATAGCGTACTCGTTTAAACAGAAGCCGCTAAGTTACAAAAAACAGCGCTTATGCGAGGTTAGGTATCAGCGAGTGGGTGTTTGTTAGTAGGTAATAAAAAGAGTCATGGATTTATTTTCCGGGATGATGCTTTTGTTCCGCTGTTCCGCTAATTAAAAAACGGAACACTTTGCATGCAAAGTGGAACACTAAACGGAACACCTTGCGGAACACTTCCGTTGTATAGTCCTTAAAAGTTATTCCAAAACTGTAAATCTATAGATGTGTGAACCGGCAAATGCCCCCCAAGTGCAGGTATCAATAAAAGCAGTAAATTTATTGCATGAAACTAAGCAACTCTTTCAGCGGGCATTAAGAACTTTTGCCTATTTTATGGCCAGCGGCAGTCAATATACGCTCGAGGGGATAGATTACTCTCTTTATACGGCAACGAGCCAAGTGCTATTGAACAGGTTTTTTGCAATTTATGCCAACGTAATTGAATGGATGATAACGGAAACGTTTTAAATGCTAAATATGCAAAAAAGAGAGCAACAGATTATCTAAGGGCATACTGCGACCCCTTTTTTACTGTGGAGCCGCCATTTGAGTATTGGGAAACAGCACTTCATCAACCTCCGCCGTTAAAAGATAAAAAACAATTATAAAATAGCCTATATCCACATGGATAAATTACGAAAACATATTGAAGAGATAAGCCCGGTAAGTAATGAGGAGTTTGAATATATTAAAGCATTCTTCACGCTAAAAAAAGTAAAAAAGCATCAGTACCTTATCCAGGAGGGCGACCAGGCTACTTTTGAGTATTTAATTTTGTCGGGCATTTTCAGGATGTTTTACCTGGATAGCGATGGCAAGGAACATATTGTACAGTTTGCCGGCGAAAACTGGTGGATGGCAGATTACCAAGCTTATTTTAATGAGAAAAAGGCAAGCCTGTATATTACCTGTATGGAAGATGCAGAGGTGCTGTGCACAACACTTCAGGGCGGGAAAAACTGTCTGCCGATCTGCATAAAATGGAACACTTCTTTAGGGTGAAACTTACCAAGGGCTACGTTGCCCAGCAACGCCGTATCATATCCTTACTTTCCAGCACCCCACAGCAGCGTTACGAGGAGTTTGGCCAGCTATACCCGCACATGATGCAAAAGATTCCCAAAAAATACATAGCCGAATACCTCGGCGTAAGCCGCGAAACACTAAGCCGGCTGTACTCCAACCATAAAAAGTAAACCTGCTGTTTTCCGTGAGTGTGATTTCCGTCACACTTTTTTTGTGACTTGCCTCCTCGCAGCGGGGCTGCCCAATTGCTGACATTTGAAGTGTTAAAACAAACCAAACATTTTAAATTTTATAGTCATGAAAAAGAGAATTTTAATAATCGCATCAAGTGCAAACGTTATAGGCCCAAATAACCGTGCAACCGGCAGCTTTCTTACAGAAATAGCCAACCCTTACGAAACATTTAAAAAACAAGGTTATGATGTTGATATAGCCAGCGTAAACGGTGGCGAAGCGCCGCTTGACGGCATGTTTGAGAAAGATGAAGAACTAAATAACGCTTTCCTTACCGGCGACGGGCTGGAAAAAATGAAACATACTACTGCCATTAGCCAGGTAAACGTTGCTGATTACGATGCCGTTTTTGTACCGGGCGGCTTAGCCCCAATGGTAGATATGCCCGATAACCAAATTGTACAGGGAGCCATAGCATCAACTTACGAAAGAGGCGCAGTATTGGGCGCGGTATGTCACGGCCCGGTATCGTTGCTGAATGTAAAACTAAGCGATGGCACTTACCTTATCAATGGTAAAAACATTACATCGTTCAGCAATGACGAGGAAGAAAACTACGCCAAAGAAGATGTACCTTTTATGCTGGAAACAGCCCTGCGCGAAAATGGCGCCAATTATTCGTCGGTAGCGGTATGGCAGCCCTACAGCATTGCCGATGGCAGGCTGGTAACAGGCCAGAACCCCGCTTCTGCTAAAGGTGTTGCCGAAAAAATGATCGCTATTTTAGAGGCTGATAAAGCATAAACGGCTCGTAACAGCGTATAAACTTATATTAAAATTAAAAAGAGATGAATGAGAAACCAATTCATGTATTTGCCAAATGGCAGGTTAAAGATGGCCAGCTGGATACGGTGCTAAACCTGCTTGCAGACGTTGTTAAAAACAGCACTGCAGAAGCAGGCAACCTGTTTTATACCGTACACCAAAGTAATTCGGAGGCAAACACCCTGATGTTGTTTGAAGGATACAAAAGCGAAGAAGCCATAGCCGCCCACCGCGAATCGGACCATTTCCAAACCATCGTTGCAGGCAAAATTGTTCCGCTGTTGCAAAACAGGGAGGTTGTTTTATCTACACAACTGAGTTGGGATTAAATATTACGCTTGAAAGTATAGCAATGGAATTAAACCCCGACACTATACTTTCAAGCAAGATGTATTATTCTGCCGCGCTTTCAGGTTCGTCATCCTTAGGTTCCCAAAGCTCTATGATGTTGCCTTCCGGATCGAGGATGTGCACAAACTTGCCGTAGTCGTATTCGGCAATTTCATCAACAATGGTTACGTTATCCTTCTTAAATTCTTCAACCAGGGCAACCAGGTTTTCTACCCGGTAGTTGATCATAAACGGCTTTTCCGACGGGTTAAAATATTTTGTATCCTCTGGAAAAGCGCACCAGCTGGTAGAGCCTTTTTTTGAAGGGTCCTCGTCCAGCCGCCACTCAAACGTAGTTCCATATTCGCTGGTAACCAATCCCAAATTTTTGGCATACCAGTCGTTCATGCTTTTAGGGTCGTTACATTTAAAAAACACGCCGCCCAGGCCCGTTACTTTTTTCATATTCAATCAGTTTTTGTTGGATTTTTAAATCTCGTCAAAATTGTATCATCCCCCAATTATATCACTCATACTTTAGGGTGATTTTTAAAAAAGATAGGGCCGATGACACTTTTGCCCCCCTGTTTTGTCCTGATCGCCCCTGTAATATCATCAACCTTCTGCAGATATTTGTAATAAGAAGAAATAAAACCAATTTTAAACCATTGCTATGCGAAAGTTAAAATTACAGGTACAAATAACCCTCGACGGTTTTGTAGCCGGGCCAAATGGCGAGCTGGACTGGATGTGGATCCCCGGTGAAAAGGATGAAACACTTTTTAAAAAGGTAATTGAGCTGGCCGAAAGCTGCGATACCATTTTACTGGGCCGCAAAATGACGCGGGAGTTTATCGATTACTGGGAAAACGTGGTTGATAACCAGCCCGACAGCCCCGAGCAACCTTTGGCGCAACTGATGGTAAACATGCGCAAGATCGCTTTCAGCCGCACGCAAACCGAGATTGCCGGCAGGAACCTGAAAGTAGAAAACGGCGACCTGGCCACTGCGGTGCGGGCGTTAAAACAACAACCCGGCAAAGATATAATGGTTTATGGCGGCGCCGGCTTTGTAAGCTCGCTCATTAACCTTAACCTTATTGATGAGTACTATTTCTTCAGCAACCCGGTAGCAATAGGCAACGGACTCAGCATTTTTAAGGAGAGAAAAATATTAAAGCTGGAGAGCTCGAATGTATACAAGGGTGGGAAAATTATTAACAAGTATTTGCCGGGGTAATTGGTGTTTATTTAGCATACATAGAGAGTACTGAATCAACGTTGCTATTTTTACTGTTTTTCAATTTTTCTATGTAAATATTAGCCTTTTCGGAATTTATAACTTTTAGTGCATGAACACACTTTCTTAATGTCGATTCCAGTTCATCATCATACTTTCTGAACGTATCGGGCTCCATTGCAATTTGGTATAAAGAATCTGTAAAAATATCATCATCAAGGTTATATAAGTAAATAACATTTACTAAATCTTCATGTTCATTATGCCAGGTTTCATCAAGCAATATCGATATGAGTTTTATATAACTCCTATCAATTCCATCAGTGTAAGCAGTAATTAAAGCAAATTTTAGTTTTGTTTTATCTTTATATGCAATTGATTCGTTGATAATGTTATGGATTTCCAAGCCGAACAGTTTCATTCGCTGAGGCATATGATCAAAAAGTGAATATGTATTGGAAGGGTCGTTATGATCTAATGTTAAATAGTCAGAGTATAGCTTCTTAAAATCCATTGTAATTTAATTGGGGTTACTGCCGATAAAAGTACTTAGCTAAATTGGTTTTATAGAAAGTCTTCATTATAAATAAATGACCAATAGTCTCAAATAGTTGAACTAAACATCAAAGCATAAACCTATGAAACTCCTTCTCACTTCTGCCGGCATTAGTAACGCAAGCATTCGTAATGCCTTAAAAGAGCTATTGGGCAAACCTATTGCCGAGGCCAGCGCACTTTTTGTACCGACCGCCATATATGGCATCCCTAACGGTGCCGATATCATACGCAAGGTGATCTGCGGGTTTTTAGGCGACCCTTTCTGCGACTTGGGGTGGAAATCGCTGGGGTTGCTGGAGCTAACAGCTCTGCCCAGCATTAAACAAGAGCTTTGGCTCCCTATGCTTTTAGAAACCGATGCCCTGCTGATTGGCGGCGGCGACTGCCAGTACCTGTGTTACTGGATGCAGCAAAGCGGACTGGCAGAGCTACTTCCCTCGCTGCTGCAAAAGGTAGTATATGTAGGCTTAAGCGCCGGGAGTATGATCATGACCCGCTATGGAACAACTTACGGCAATCATACGCTGCCGGCCGAAACCGATAAATCGCTCAACCTGGTTGATTTTGCAATTCACCCGCATTTGGACCATGAGTGGTTTCCGGACAACTCCCTGGCCAACCTGAAAAAACTGGCTGCCATGCTACCAATGCCATCTTACGCCATTGATGACCAGACTGCCATTAAAGTTATCGACGGGGATGTAGAGGTGGTTTCTGAGGGAAATTGGAAGGTGTTTATGCCCTGAGTATTATTATAGTTATTGGGTGCGTCGGGTTATTATATCAAAAAAAACTACGAGAAAAATATGAAGGAGGTCCTTACGCTACAAAACCCGAACTCTTTTATGCGAGATTAGATTGTGCAGCGGATTGAAGCACTCGGGCTTGTTTTTAACCTATTCTAACAACAATAATTTGTCGCTATTCACCCTAAAGCTGTCGCTTTTACACAGCATAATATCCTTAAAAGCTTTGGATACTTGTCTTGTCAATAAAATCAAATTTAAATAACGTTGTATGAACACTGTATTCAAAATATCCAACACCCAAAAATCACTATTAATAATTGCTCTGCTTTTGTTTTCGGTATTTCAATTAAATGCACAAAAAATTAAACCTGCTGCCAGTGGCTACGCACCTGTTAACGGCATTAAAGTTTATTATGAAGTATATGGTAATGGTAAACCGCTTATTTTATTGCATGGTGCTTTTATGACTATTGAGGGAAACTGGGGGCAACTGATACCTGAATTATCAAAAACAAGAAAAGTAATTGCCATTGAAATGCAGGGACACGGGCATACATCGTATTCTGACAGAAAACTGGACCTGCCTACGCTTGCAAATGATGTGGCAGGCGTAATGGATTTTTTAAAGGTTGACAGTGCGGATGTTGCGGGATATAGCATGGGTGGCTCGGTGGCTTATCAGTTGATATTGCAAAGCCCTAACCGGGTAAAAAAGTTAATCATCATTTCTTCTACTTATAAAAGTACCGGCTGGCTGCCTGAAATAGCTAATGCATTTAAGAACATGAAGCCCGAAATGTTTACAAACAGCCCTATGAAAGCTGCCTATGATGCCATAGCGCCTGATAAAACAAAATGGGCAAAGTTTATAGAACAGATGCTTGCTTTTGTTGGTGCGCCCTTTGACATGGGTGACAGCAATATCTCTAAAATTAAGTCGCCGGTATTGATCATCTCGGGTGATAATGATGGCCTGGATAAAATTGAGCTGGGCAAAACTTATCAATTATTAGGCGGCAACGTATCTGCAGATATGGCATCAATGCCCAAATCACATTTGGCCATTGTTCCCACGCAAAGCCATGTTAGCCTAATGGACCAGACAAAAACAATATTTGATTACCTGAATGATTTTTTAAAGTAATCTCCGTTTACCGGATCTCTCATTTCAAACAAAAGCCTTCAGATAAATCTGCAGGCTTTTGAACTTCTAAACCGTTTCAAAGCATCTCCGCTAAAGGTGTAATATACCCAGCATCTCTTCATAGTTTTTACAGTAAGCAATTATTATATTTGAGTATGCAGGTTTATTTACTGTTCTTTCTTATGCTTCTTAGCCTGAAATTAAAGTCACAGGAATTAACAATAGCGGGGATGGTGATGGACGCAGCTACAAAAAGTCCAATCTCCGGGGCTACTGTAGGCGTACGAGAGAAAAAAATCTTTTCTGCGACAGGAACCGATGGCCGGTTTGAATTGATGTACGCAAGAATAACGTTAAGGATACCTTAACCATATCCTGTTTAGGGTATAAAACCCAGCGTATGGTTATTGGAAATATCAAACAGCCTTTGGTAACAAGTATGGAGCCATTTTTTACTCAACTGGCTGAAGTGCGAATTGGCAGGCCTTTATTAGAAGTTGGCAGCAAATACAAAACTCATGCGCTTACGGTTCGTTTTTCCCGGATACGGATGCAGCCATGTTTATGAAAGGATCTACCGGCAAAAAGGGAATTATTCAGTCGGTTGGCTTTTATATTAGCGAGGGGCATATCAGCGGAAAGGGCGACGCAAAAGCACCCTTTAGGATCAAAATCTTTGATGTGTCTGATGACGGATCGCCGGGAAAGGAACTTACCGATGATGTAATTGTTACCAGGGCAAACCAAAACAACGAATGGTTCGACATAGATTTGTCGCCTTATGGTATAAAAACCTCCAAGAGAGGATTTTTTGTCTGCTTTTCCCTCCTCAACAGTGATTACTATTTGCTCGGGCAAGCCTATAAAAAAGACCCCTTAATAACCAAAAGCATAGATGTAATTACACCCCGTTTAGGGGTAACAACCGATGAGTACGCAGAACATCTTTGTTTTTTTAGAAACAACAAAGGGATTTACGACGGTGTATGGACCCGGCATGTTTTCAATAGCAATTATATGATTCGCGCTACAATTAAGTTGAGCAAATAAATCAGCTTAAGAAAACATATAAGCAGTTCATTTAAATATAAAGCGAAACCAAATGATATTGCATCTATAATCTGTTTTCGGGAGAAATTAAAATTTGACGAAAAACATTGAAATAACAGATTAAACAAAGTCTAAGGCATTAATCTATTAGATAAACGTGATTTAACAGAAAAGAAAAAGAGGCTGTCTCAAAAGGGCAGCCTCTTTCTTGGGTAACTTCGGTAATACCGAACTTTTAGTGGTCCTTAGACTACAAAACTCGAACTCTTTTATGGGTGATTTGCATTGTGCGGCGGGTATGGAGGATAATAAATAGTGATAATATCCACCATAAACAGAATCTAATACTCGTAATAGCGGCTTAGCCTTTAAATGATTCGGCTATTTTATCAAATATTGCTCTGTACTTTTCAATACTCCCGTTATTCGACCCACAAGTGATCATATAGACATACCCGTTTAGTGGAATTATATAATTAATCATATCTCTAACTACACCGTTCTGTTCTTTAGTATATGTAAACCATTGTCCTTTACATGCTGATGATTCAATATTTCCTCGCTCTAAGATAATTGTTCCCGGCAAGTTTGATTTCAAATATTCCATATTTCGCGTTGTGAACTCGTCAATGTGTCGGCCTTCCATACTCGAAATAATAACATTCCCGATAGGATGGTCTACATTAAGTGATTGCGGAGACAGCAGGAAACGGATTTTTAACCCGTTCATAATTGTATCACGAATCGTCCATTCTTTAGGAACTTCAATTACATAATTGTAGTTGGGTTCACTATAGCCTGCAACTCGGTTTGATACCTTATCAACTTGCTGTTTTGTTGTTTGGCTTTGGCAAGAACTGAAAAGGAATAAGAAAAGAATATGAATTGTAAAAAGTCTGCCCATCATAATATATATTTACTTTATAAAGGTATCTTACGTTTTGAGACGGAAGAATCACATGGTTCATAAATATATGCAATCTATTTAATCCTATGGTTATTATCGCATTACTAGTATTTAAAAAGCCTTCAGATTCTCATCTAAAGGCTTTTTAAATTTTACTCCCATGCTTAGCATACGGTGGGTCATTTTGTGGTCCTGACGAGAATATAGCATAAAGGCTTTTTACAGCGTTTCGTTATTATTGAACGTTAAATCCGCGCAGACGACCCAGTGTGGCCGTCATAGAGATTTTACCCATTGTTTAACCTATGTTTTTAAAAATTAATTCCGTAGGAGAATAAGACTGAGTGCAAATTATAAAATTTGAGTGTTAGTAAGCGCTAAAAGAGATAGTTAGATTCATACAACGTAAACTGACTATCACCATTTATCCCTTATCGAATGCAGTAAGGACGGAGAAAGTATGGTCATCAATAACATTGTTAAACGCCGAATACTCCTACCTAACTAACTCATATAACAATCTGCAATCTCTTGGATGATCTGTCAAACTCACCTATTATTTAGCAATCAATTTCCAGTGGTTACTACACTCAAACTATCTGCTCGTAATCCATCGTATGTAAATCCCAGATAGAACTTAACTGGTTTATTGAGATCTGCCGATGTCAACTTTGCTTGCGTAGGGCTGAAAAAGACTCGAAGCTTATCTAAGATTGTTATATATCCATCTCCCTTATGCGTAAATTCTGAAAACACGCCTTCAACATACTCCAATTGCTCAGTTTTATTTTCATCATTTACATCATGGCGGTTTTTAATCGAATTTAATTCTTTCCCCTTCCCGTACCATTCATGAATTGTAATATTGCCTCTACTCTTACCTTTACACTCGCTTATTAATTTTTCAGCTTCTATAACAGATTCAGAATAGCCATCGAAAGCCCGAAGTATGTGTAGTATGTACAAATAGAATATAGCCTCAACTGTAGAACTTTTCGTTTTCCATATCTTCAATTGACTTAATGCAGTCGCTACTGAAGTACTTGAATGCCTTGCAACTTTGAACCAAAGAAAAAAGTTCTTTTCACTTTCCGGTTCATTTTCCAGATTTTCTTGTAACAAAGTAAGTATTTTTTGAAGCAAATCTGAATCTCTATAATATTCCGGATTTCTTCTAAAATAAGTTCTTACTATTTGCCTTCTCGTCCTACTTGGATTAGGACTTTTTTGTAAAAAGTTATTGAGATTCTGAAGTATGACTTCAAAGTTTTCATAAATTTCCTCTATTCCGTTCTCACATTCGTTTATTTTAATATTGTCACCATTTTCCCGATTTAAGCCTTTCACATCCTCTAACAATGATTCCGCGAGATCGAACCACTCTCCAAAAGGTTGTTTATTTTCTGAAATTAGTTTATGCCTCGGAATATCAAGCACTTTTGAGGCATAGTCAATTGCACGTATCAGCATCTGAATATGTGCAACATAACCATGCTCATCAGTTTTGTAATCAGCTTTACCAATTTCACGAGACTTAGTAAACTCCCCTTCAGCTGATGGAATTAAATTATAAATTATCTCATCATAAACATCAGGATTTGTTGGCTTACCAGCTCTTTTTTCGCGAACCTGAGAATCCATCTTTTCCTGAGCTGTAGTTCTCAAAACCATCCCCTTTATATGATGCAATAGAGGATCTTGAAGTCCTTGCGCATGCCCTAATTCTATTGCCTCGGTTGCATAATCTAAAGCTTTAGTGAAATTCTTATTATTGTACGCATAAAATCTCGCAAGATGGGAGGCGTAATGTGGATTTGCTGGATATGTTTCCTTTAGAGAAACAAAAACTTGCTCTTTTTCCTCAATCGTTGGCATAGCTTTGATGATAGGTGTAAAATCTTCTCCAGAACGATCTTTCCTTGTTCCGATGAAAAGTTTTTGCAACAACTCATCAATATACTCTGAGTTCTCTCCAACATATGAACTATCTTGTATAAATTCTAAACAGTAGTTTGAAAGTTTTTCTTTCCAATTTTCAGGATTTAAGGAAGAATTACTCAACAATTGCTTTTTTAATTCCTTTGCAAAAAAAGCATGTTTGATTGACCAATATTTTTGTTTCCCTTCAACCCGATGATTCAAAAGTGATTCTACAATTGATGAGTTTTTTGAAAAGTAAGATTCAAGCCGAAATATTCCGAATTGATCAACATCGGAACTTAAAAATGTTTGCAGAAATGAAGCCGGAAGAGCTTGGCCTAAATAATCAAATATCAAACTTAAATAGATAAGAACTTTACGCTGCCCTTCCTTTCCATTTACTTCTGCCACGAAGTTTTTGATATAATCATTAATCGCATAAAAACTTTCTTCAAATGTTAAAAGACCGACATAAAATGGTGTTTTTTTGAACGCGTCTGGTGACTCGATTAAAAGATCTAATTCTCGTTCTTTTTTTGCCAGTATTGTGTTACTGTAAAGCTCTGATAAATAAGGTTTATATACTGAAACAAGATTATAAATATCATTCCCCCAGTCAGTGACAGCTAAATCATTAGTGCTTGGTTTACCACGCTTAACAACCAAAAAAGTTACAGGTCTTGTAGGAGAAATTGTTCGATATAAAACGTCGAATTCATCTTGCGAAATACTTTGAGGTATTTCAACGATAACAAATGATGTTTTACGGGTTTTAGTATGAATAACCGTTAACTGTTCTTTTACTAAATTATCCCGATTTTCTTTCAATATAAAAGTAGGGTACTCGGTATGAATTTCCCAAGCAATCCTTCTTGCTATGGTGGTGCCACCGAATCCAGCATCATGAACAAGGGTAACTTTATTTTTGCCTCTCTCAATCAGTTTTTCAATCGGTTTAACATATTTCTGTTGGAATCTATTTCTTTCAACATCAAATCTATGTTTTAATCCATAATAGCCTAAACGTTGAGAACCAGTAAAAAACTCAATCTTGCTCTCTGGATTCCTTTAGTTTGGTAATCCCAAATGCAATACTTCAAATACTTCTTCAAGTTTTGCAAATTCCTCTGCTGACAATGTTCCGGTGACATCCTCAGTATTCGAGTTCGCCAAAAAGGGTAAATCATAGTCTTCAATTGTCTTTTCGAAGTGAAAGTTTGAACTGAAATCCTTTATGCCATTAGCAATTTCTGGAATTGAGACATTTACTTTGGTGGCATTCCAATAGCTCTCTATAGCATCAAGTTTATTATTAGTATCATTTGCAATCACAAAACTGGCCGAATCGCCGAAATATTGATTTAATACCTGACACAAGTAATTTACGTACTGAAATTCTGGAAAAAGGATAACAACAACCGTCTTTTGAGCTGGAAAAACTCTGGCAAATGTCGAAATGAAATTGGCGGTGTTAGTGGCTGCTTTTTGATTCCACTCTTTAAAATCTTTGGGAGCAACACTCCCCGAACCGGCAAAGTTGTTGGCGTAATAGTGATAATGGCTTTGTTTATATTTGGATAGTATACTACTGCCAATCGGATCCGATGCTTTTATTTGATGTGGCGCAATTTCATCATCTTTATAACTATTGAAAAAAAAACCGCTTTCTTTCGACTTATAGTCAAAATCAATAACCAAATCCCACGGGCATTGTGAAAGCGTTTTAAAATATTCACCGTTTACTGTTGGGTTGGCACCAATTATTAATATATAATTTCTTTCTTCTTGAGCAAATCTGTCGGAAGCTGTATAGAACAAATCCCAATTTCCAAAATCGACTTTTAAATAATCTTCTGGTTCTTTTATGGGTTGATGTTCGTCAAGGTACTGCTGAAAAAAATTCTTAATTTGATCGTAGTATTTCAACGCTATCTGATGGTCTGGGGGGGGACCATTATGTTTAGCTTGATTCGTTAACTTAAATTTATTGTTTTTCAAAAATAAGAAATCGACTTTGGGTTCTGTTGTATCATCAATTGTATTATAATAGTAATCTCCAGGCTTGCCGTTTTCATCGATAAAGTATTTTATTAATTCCGGCATATTTGACTTTGATGACCGAAAATATTCCAATTCTCGACTGCTTATCGTTCGGGATAGAAAAGATTTCAAGCCCAATTCTATAGCTTGAGAAAGTGCTTCAGATGCATTTCTTAAACAATGAATTGATCGAGGCTCATCATCCACTAAAGAAGCTTGACTTACCTGCGCTAATTCATAAGCGGCACTGTTTAATCTTTCAAAGGCGTGCGTTTTTTGATTGTTGTTATTGTCTTGATAAGGCATAAAGTATCATGTTCTTTGTGTTAAAGGTAGTGCTACTATTGGCATTTAACAAATTCCATTCCGTAGGGGAATTAGTTTGAAGGTGGTTTTGTAGTATTTAAGCTTTATAGGACATCAAAGTAAGTCGCTTTCCGTTTGTTGAGCGCTATTTGAATTCTACCATCTGTAGCCCTTAAGTTCATGTTCTGGCGAGAATATAAAATGAGGTCTTTTTACAGCATTTCGCAATCATATGTCAAACCCATGCAGAAAGAAAAGTTTCCATGTCGATGAGATTTTACCCTTTTGTTGCCCGTTTAAGGTTCAATTCCGTAGGGAAATTAGTTTGAGCTTGGCTTTGTAGCATTTCCGCGTCATTCAATATCAAAAACATTTAGTTGCGCGTTACTCAGATTCATTTGAATTGTACCTGTTTGCTACCCTTTAGATAGTTACTAATTCGGAAAGTTTGGCCGCAACGACTGACAAAGAATCATCTGTCGTGCTTAAGCCGCTTCGCGAACCAAGCAGTGGGCTCACTTCACGAAGTGCATCATATGTCGTATTGTGTACAATGGGAACCAATAGGTCACGCGCTAGGAGCGCGGAGAGTTCTTTATCAGCGATTCCTTCGCCCCTGACACGCTTCAGGAACGCAGGAGTTACAAGCACAATGCCAACTCTCGACTTTGCTAATCCCTTATCAATTTCCCTAAGTAAAGACGTACCGAGAGCAACATCCTTCTCACTAAACCATACAGAAACACCGCATGATTCAAGCAGGTCATGCAAATCCTTAGCCGCACCTTTGCGGTCGTCCCAAGCATGGCAGAGAAAGACGTCACGAAGGTCTGGTAGTGGGGCGCGTTTTTCCACACTCTCACGGACTGGGGTGAGTGCTCGCACTTCTGCTGACGTATACATCACAGAAGAACCGCCTCGTGACCAGCGCGGTTGTGCGGTACTACGCGATCCGCCTATGCTGCTAACTGACGAAGAATAAGATGAATATGACCTTGAACCGTAGTCGTTATAACTACTATAATTATTATAGCCACCATATCGGCTACTTCCGCCACATGCGGGACAAGCCGCTGCTCCGCTTGCTGTTCTATGACCATATGTTGGTGCAGTACATCTTGACATAAGAGTTGATAGATTAAATGATAAACACTTTATTATTTAAATTTTATTGCTCTGAATTTACTGTGAGGTTGCATTACAATTAGCAATATACATTAATTGACTTCAGGGATATTTGACCCTTATTCTGCTAATACACTCAGTGCAAATACGCCGAGCAATGCAAAAAAAACATTACGTACCTGTTTACTTTCAGGATAGCCATTTTGCACATAATTTGCATGATGTTCACAATTGTTTGTGATCAAATTGTAAGTTTTTCCTGCTTCTGAAAACGCGCGTTTCACTGCAAATTGTAGTTGCTGTTGGTTTCCTTCAAATGGCAAAACCTTCTCAAATTGACCATATTCGTCAAAATAAGACTGTATTGTTACTATTTGCGCGCCTTTAACCTTATGGTTTTCTGACACCCATTCCACTCCAAAGGCATCTTCACCAAGAAAAACACTGTGATGTTTAGCTCCTGGATAACCAGCGATAGGATGTATTAACCGATCACCGGGAAGTAGGTTATATTTATATGATATTTTGTACACAGATATTAATTTTATGAAATAAATAGAAAAGGGCTAAGCCCCTTTCATTACTTTTTTACAGTTTGTTTGACTGTTGTGTTTGGGTGTGTCTTTGCATACCCGGATGTAACAAATTTACCTGTAATGGCACTTTTGTTGACGGTTACTTTTTTTGACATTGTCTTTCAAATTTAGTTGAACAATAAGTTAATTAACAAGGGGCCACAATACATTGCCCCTTGCTGGGGTTACGCGTACGACTCAAGTCGCCATGTAACAGCTTTTCCACCATAAGGAGGCATAGTGTTCCCCCTTGCTATAGGAGCTGTAGTTGACGGACTGCCGACAACACGCCAAACACCACTCTCTGGACAAGAATGTCCGGTAGACGCTGTAGTACCAATTGGAGCTTTCATATCAATTGATTTAGCTCTCTCCTTGTTAGAATAAGGGCAGGAACACATAAACCCTTCAAGAAAATTTGGAAGATTCAAAAAAAAGACTACCTTTATATGTCACTATTTCAGTAGTAATTCTATTGAAACCCGCCAAGCGTCTTTTCTTAATGATGCTTGGCTTTTTTTGTTTTGTATCAATCTCACCTGATAACAAGACAAATATAGTATGTGAAATGATATAATGCAAATATATGCAACATTTTTGTCAAAATATCGTGTCGTAATTACTGACACTTGTTGATGAAAAACATTTATTTGTCGTTATTTGTATTTATTTATAATTAATCTTAATTTGTGATAGGCAAAAAGGAGCAAGGTGAGTTTTATAAACAAGTCGGAGGTTTGATTAAGCAAGCCAGGCTAAAGCGCGACTTGAAGCAAGAATTTATTGCCAATAAATTAGGTTTAACAAGGACGTCCATAGTCAATATTGAACAAGGGGAGCAACGAATACAGCTACATGCTATATTAGAGCTTGCTAAAATGTTTGAAATGGATGTTACAGAGTTTTTTCCTGAAATCAGCGTTTATGCAAATACCTCGCTAAATAAAAATTCTGAAACTATAATATCGAAGGCTATTGACCAACAAGTAAACGATACGGAAAACGTATCTGAAATTTTAAGAACCTTCATAAAATACACTCAAAAGAAATAATATGTCCCTTATGATTCGCAGCGATTTTAAAGAGCTTTCATCAAAAGTCAAAGAATTGCTCTTGAATGCCAATGTCTATGAACCTCCTGTACCTATAAAGATTATTGCTGCTAACTGTGGTGCAAGGGTATTACCCTATGAGCTTGGCGAAGAAGTATCTGGTATTTTGGTTTATGAAAATAACAAGGGAACAATTGGTTTTAACTCATCAAATCATAAGGTCAGACAAAGATTCACAATAGCACATGAACTGGGCCACATGATTTATCATGTTCGGGACAATGGCAAAGAATTGTTTGTTGATAAGGACTTCATCATCAAATTTAGAAGCGATAAGGAGTACACTCCGAAAGAAAAAAAGCAAGAACGTGAAGCTAATGCGTTTGCAGCATCAATATTGATGCCCCGTGACTTTATATTCAGAGAAATCAAAAAACCTTTTTACACCGGATTGAATGAAACTGAAGTTATTGAAGAGTTTGCACGCTTATTTGACGTCAGCGTTCCTGCGATGACCTATCGGTTTGCCGACTTGAATATTAATAGTTTTTAACAATAAGCAGGTTAGTAAGCCCTGATTTAATGGATAATATCGCGGCCTATAAGTTCAATAATGAAAAAACATAAGGAACTATCTCATTTAGAGCTTAGTGTTATTATTCATTAATGATGACAGTATTAAATAAGTCTAATTTGAACTTATCTATTTTTCCGGTAGATTGATTGTAATATGCTTCATAAAATTCAAATTCGTCAGCGCGGTGAAGATAAATATGAGTGGTTTTTAAGTCATAAAATTCAGGCCACCGCTTCTTTGATTTACAACAAGCTGTGATAAGGGTATCACGGGAGATGTCAACTGCTAAGCTTTTGATACCTATGCACGATGCTACTCTATATGAATTACATGAAGCAACTTATAACTTCGAAGTTGCCAAAATTGAAGAAATATACAAAGAGGTGTTTCAAAGTAATTGTCCCGATATCACAGCTATTGTTAAATCATCTGATAAGTTTGCTTAAGCCCTTTCCAAGTGCTATAGTAGCGAATAACTTTGGGTTCGATTCCTATTCGGACTTTATTATCATACACAGCCCCTGCATAAATAAGCGCTAAGGGTAAAGTAATAGGGAAAGTTTATGCCAAATAATGTTGATTTAAAGACTAATTTTTGCTCTTCAGACTTCAACGAACTATTTCATTAATCAAATTCAAAGCCTAAACTTAGTTCCACTTCGAATCAAACGCTTAAGACACGTTTTCCCATCCGAGCGCAACGATCTGGGTGGGGAATGAGTAAACCCCTGCCGAATAATATTATTGCCGAAGGGCTGCTAAATCATTCAACAGGAAATGATCATTGGCTCATCATTAATAACTACCTAAAGTTCCGTCCTTTATAAAAAGTTTCCCTACCATCCGGTACGGGAGATGTTGTTTCATCGCCTCTTGCTAAAGTCAGAAGCGGCAGGCTATCTCCATTCGCTTGTGTCAAGCCACGGAGCAATTTGTTCAGGTTAAAACACCGGTCTGCAACTACATGGATAACTTCGCCCTGGATCTGTAATTTACCCTCTACCATAAACAAACGGGACTGGATTATTTCTTTGCGATACGTATTAAACAGCGCTTGCCATACTACAATATTGGCTGCGCCTGTTTCATCTTCCAGTGTCATAAACAAAACCCCTTTTGCTGTACCGGGCCGCTGCCTAACGGTAATCAGGCCGGACACTTTTACCGGGTCGCCGTCTTGCATTAGTTTCAGGTCGCAAATTTTAGTGTTATGGATTAGGCTAAGCTTTTCACGAACCAGAGCTACAGGGTGGTTTTTTAGTGACAAGCCAGTTGAAGCGTAATCCTGTACCACATGCTCCCCATCCGTCATTAATGGCAGCTTAATTTGTGTTTCCTTACTGCTTTCTGAAGGTGTGCCTTCAAATAAGGCCATTGGCCGGTCGGCTAAAGCAGATACATCCCATAAGGCCTGGCGGCGGTCTAACCCTAACGAACGAAAAGCATCTGCATCTGCGAGTTTTTCTAAAGCTGCCGCTGATACACCTGCTGCCCTTAACTGGTCAACATGGGTATATAAATTCTTTCGCCCAGCTATTAACAAAGCCATATCTTCCTTACGTAAGCCTTTTACCTCTCGAAAGCCTAATCTTACAACATAATACTGGCCGTCTTTTACTTCAAGTGTACTATCCCAAAAAGAATAATTTACATCTACGGGAGCAACTTTTACAGCGTGGTCTATTGCATCCCGTACAATTTGTGCGGGTTGGTAAAAACCCATCGGCTGGCTATTGAGTAACGCCGCGCAGAATACATCAGGATAATAATATTTCAGCCATGATGATATATACACTAATAAAGCAAAGGAGGCCGCGTGGCTTTCTGGAAAGCCGTACCCCTCAAAACCCTGCAACTGCTTGAATATCCGTTTGGCAAAATCCTCTTTATACCCCCGTTCTACCATGCCATCAACCAGCTTCTTTTCATACAGGCCTAATTTGCCGTTGGCTTTAAAGCTGGCCATACTACGCCTTAACTCATCGGCTTCACCGGGTGTAAACCCTCCTGCAACAATGGCAATCTCCATAGCTTGCTCCTGAAACAAAGGAACACCAAGAGTCCGGCTTAGTATCTCTTTTAACTCCGGTTTGGGGTATTCAGGAAACTCTTCCTTATTTCGCCTGCGTAAGTAAGGGTGCACCATATCACCCTGTATCGGCCCGGGGCGAACGATAGCAACCTCTATTACCAGATCATAAAAACAAGTAGGTTTAAGGCGTGGCAGCATAGACATCTGCGCCCGGCTTTCAATTTGGAACACACCTATTGTATCTGCACGGCAGATCATCTTATAAACTTCATCGTCATCTTGCCGCACATTTGCCAAGGTTAATTTTTCGCCATAATGTTGCTGCACCAGGTCAAATGCTTTGCGGATCATGGTAAGCATACCCAAGCCCAAAACGTCTACTTTTAGTATGCCCAATGCCTCCAGGTCATCTTTATTCCATTCCAATTGTGTGCGGTTATCCATCCGGGCGTTCATCACCGGGCAAAGGTCTGATAACTTGTTATCAGTAATTACAAAACCTCCCGTATGCTGCCCTAATTGTCTGGGGAATCCCATTAACTGGGTGGTTAATTCTAATACTTTATGAATAATGGGATCTTTCGGATTCAACCCTTGCTCCTGTAGGCGTTTTTCATCAAAACCTTCCTCACTAAAATCCCAACTGGTGGCACCTACGCGTTTGATGGTATCTTCTGATAAGCCCATTGCTTTACCCACGTCGCGTATTGCCCCCCTATGGCGTTCTTGGGTTACTGTAGCTACAATGGCCGCATGTTCCCGCCCATAATCATCATAAATATACTGTATGATCTCCTCTCGCCGCTCATGCTCAAAGTCTACATCAATATCAGGCCATTCCTCACGGGCATCAGACATAAAGCGTGAAAACAACAACCGGGATTTCATGGGGTCGACTGCTGTGATAGACAAGCAATAACAAACGGTTGAATTAGCAGCAGAACCCCTGCCCTGATGCAGTATGCCTAATTCTTCTGCCTTTTGGGTATACTTATAAACCCGCAAAAAGTATGGGGCAAGCTTTCGTTTTTCTATAAAAGCCAGTTCAAATAAAATCTGATCGGATATTTTTTCAGGTATCTGCTCCCCATATCGCTCATGTGCACCGGCCCATGTATATTTGGTTAGCCGCTCTTGTGGGGTCATGCCATCGATGGTTTTTTCTTCAGGCTCTATGTACTTTAACGTATCTAATGAAAACTGGCAGGCCTCTGCAATCTTCAGGGCATTTTCAATGGCTTCTGGATATTGGCGAAACAGGCGGTGCACTTCATCTACCGGCTTGATAAACCTTTCCGCATTGGCATACAGCCGGAAACCCGCTGTGTATATAGTACATTTCTCACGGATGCAGGTTAAAATATCCTGTATTTCCCTACGGGCAACGATATGATAGTGCACATCCCCTACTGCAACCATTGGTACACACAGTTGTGATAACCGGGTTAACCGCTTGGCATCATTGCCGCTGTAAGAACGTGCTGCCGCTATATATAATGAAGAACCGAGGATGGATGCATATTCTGCTACATTGCTTTTAAAATCATCTTCATATTCAAACCTTGCGTTCAACTCCTCTGGTGGAATTACAATAAATTTAATGCCTTCACAATGCGCATACACATCAGATTTGTATAAATGGCACTCGCCTTTCTCTGCCCGTAAATTGCCTGTGGTTAGTAATGCGGATAACCTGCCATAAGCATCCCGATCAACCGGGTAAGCAAGCAAACTCGGACCATCTAACAAATCTAACCTGCAAGCCGGAATGAATTTAACTTTTAGCTTTTTAGCTTCTACATGCGCGCGTACTATCCCGGCAAGGCTATTTCTGTCGGTTACTGCAATGGCATCATAACCACATGCTTTCGCCTCTTCTACCAGTTCTTCGGGGTGCGACCCGCCACGCAGAAAGCTAAAGTTTGATGTGGCTTGTAATTCAGCATATCTCATAAGTTAAGCAAAAAATCCGTGTAAATACCATTCCGGCGACTTATCGTAATGGCCTGATCTGAATAACCAATAACGTTGTCCATCCGAATCTTCAACCATATAATAATCCCGGTGCATGCCTTTATCCAGCCACCATTCCCGCTCAATACGTTCCGGGCCATCAGCTTTTTCTATTATATGCCGCTTGCCTTTGTAGGTAAAAACTTTGGGTGGGTAATCGGGCAGCAGCGCCATTACTTCAACAGGTTCCGGCCGGTGTAATAAGCGCAATGGCCTTGGCCTGCCTACGCGCCATTTGGTAGCCGGAATTTCAGTTAAAGACGCCGCTTGTTTTACAGAACGTTCGGGCCAGTAGTGTTCCGCAGGTAAATACCGATGGATGGCATTGGCACCGATCTTTCCGGCCAGTTTGTCTAACAGTTCCGCTAAAACAGTATCATGCAAGCCGGGTTTTCCGACCCAAAGCTTTTCCTGCACGGGGTCAATATCCTCTACTTTTGGTGCTTCTAAAAGGAATAACTCAATACCTAAAGCAGGTTCTATTTTGCTTATCTGTAACCCAAAAAGTTTAAATAGGTGCGAAACGCTATGCGAACCCTTATTGGTGCTGATACTTGCCTGCACTATTCTGCCATCAATGCGATAGCATTTAAGCGTGGCTTTGCGAATGCCCTTCCCCTCGGATTGTAGCCTTGTGCATATGCTTTCCAGTAGTTTTTGAATGGCAATTTCAATCGCCTTATCTGTTCTGACCGGCTCCAGGCAAGGCAGGCGCTCTGTATACGGAACCGGCAGAACAAGTGGTGTAATCGGCTCATCTTCTATTCCCAGGGCCTGCGCTAACCGTAAAAGAAGCCCTTCACCAAAGCGCCTGCGCAATACCGAACGAGGAATCTGTATAAAGCTTTTTACGGTAGTAAAACCTAATTTTTGCAGCTTATTTAAAACAGGCACTTCTAACCGCAAGGCTTTAGCCGGTAAATTAAGTAAGGCTTGTGCCTGCATGCCATTTTCAACGATGGGCGTTACTTTTCCATAATGGGCTACTGCCCATGCTGTCCCGATAGTATCGGCTATAGCTGCACGGGCATTATATCCTGATGTGCGAAGTTTATTAACGATCTCTTTTAAATATGCCCTTTCACCACCCCATAGATGCGTACAACCCGAAATATCAAGTATTAAGCTGTTAGGCAGGTTAACGGTTACAATAGGTGAATACCTGATACACCATAAACCTAATTGTTGCAATAGTTTAGCTTCTTTCCCCTCTATATGGTCTAACACCTGCAAATGTGTGGTTATGGCTTTGGCATCTGCGGCAGCCATCCCGCTATATATGCCCTGGGTTTCTGCTATTGGGTTAGCAGCGGTTATTACAACGCGGTTGCGCAAAGGTGCGACAAAAACAAAAGCAACATCTTTCATTTCTGGCTTCCTGAGTGTTAGCCAGTCTGTCGTTAAATAACGAAACCATATAACCATATAACGCTTTTGCATGCTTAACCCACATTTTGCAGTTCTTGCGCTAACACCTGCCTTTCAACAAGTCTGAAATTGCCACCACACCATTCTACCGTCCAGTTGCCCGGCTGCCCATTACGAACGCGGAGTAGTTCCACGTTCCACCGGGGAAAGCCCACTCCCGGTAAGCCATCTATCGGCTCACTTGGCAGGGATTTAATTTGCCAACGGGCGGCACAGGCGGTTGAACTCATTTTTTTTGAACGGTTGCGCAGAATAAAACCCGTTACCCTGCTTTGCTCTACCGCAAGTTGTAAACGCCTTGATTGTTTGAAATCAACTTCACTCAGTTCACAAATAACCGCTGAAAGCCCGGCACATTTCAAAGCTTCTTCCATTACCCATAAAACATCCTTGTCTTTTCTCAGGTGTACAAAAATCATCCGGTCGGGTTCAATCCCAAACGCTTTTAAAGCTATTGGAAACACATTTCCTGATAAACTGATCCATAAACATGCCCCGCCATTTTGCATTAATACGGCTAATAGCCCGCTTACAAACCCTGTGCTGGCGGTGGCCTGCTCGGTATTATCACAAACCAATTCATGCACCGTACCTGTTGGAAAAATATTATTTGGAAACGCGGCTTCAATTGCCCCTAATCCAAACATTTCTTTTTTTGCAGCCGTTGGTGGCCTATAGCCCTCCCATTGCAAAATATCTTTCTGCAACCTATTAATCAACTCTCTTTTTGCATTGGCCATAAACAAACAAATTCAGGACGGTAAATCTATGCTAATATTTTTAGTATTTTGTATGGGGAATTACAATTTATTTACCACTTTTGTTTCTACAATGGATAATGAATACTTGGTTAACAATGCCAAAACCTGGGTAAAACGTAATAACGGACCTGATGAAGTTATCAGGATTATACTGGACTTGGAAAACAGGGATGCGGTATTTGTTATCATTTATACACAGCCTACGATAATCAGCCTGATCATCTTGGACGGATATTATTTGATGCGCAAGGATACTGGATATACGATGGCGGGCTATTGAGCATACCTGAACAAGAACAGGTAGCTACGTTTATCATTAATTATGTGGAAACGGTTTAGATCGATAAACTGTTGGTATTTACATCTGTAGAAAAATGATATTATTGGTACGGCTTATAAGAATCATTTTCCGCGTAAAATATAACCGCTTCAATAAGTTCTGCCAACCCATGCTGCTTATCGGCTGTCCAACTCTTCCAAACATCAATCACTTCTTTGACTAAATATACTTCTAAGAAATACAGAAAATCATCTACAGCTACGGGTATTTGCTCTTCACCTTCAAAAGAATAAACATGCGATTTTGATAATGGGCTCCATGTTACTTCTTTTCCAACAAAAAGAACCATTTCATCTTCAAAATCAGAAATATTCCGAATTATGTTTTGCAATGTGCTACTTGCGATTACCTTCATATTCTAACAACAATATCAAATCTAATGATTGGGTTTAGAACTGTCATGCTTAATCATCCTTTCCATGTTCCCAACTAAGATTTACTACAGCATGATTAACATGGATTAGTTTGTTCAAGCTGTTAGGGAATCGCTATGGATCTATCTTATTTAAAGTGTGTTTTTTTATGGCTATTTGATCCTTGGACAAGTTAACTGTTTTGTCTTTTACGGTTGAGTAAATCTGAATAGAATTATTGCACATTGCTACACTGGTGACCTTAAATTAAAACTTTGTTTCCAAATCAGCTGTTACATCAATTTCATCAAAAGCTTGCGTTGCTTTGCGTTTACGATCGAATGGTTTGATGACAAGATTACCCATATACCTTTCTTCAGCAACGCATTTGATCCCTTTTAGGGAGCATATATTCCCCTGGTATAATTTTCATCTATAACATATTTGCCTTGGCACCCATGCCCATCAATAGTGATGTTGTAAAATGCTAATGACAAACTTTTTTTATCAGTCGTTAGCTGAATACACTTAAAACAAACATAATCTGGGTAACGCTCATTGTATTGTAGGCTTTATATCGACTGCAAATAGGACAGTGAGCTTGCATTTTATGCTCTTTGGCGTGATTGATTTTATATTTCTTAGTCATGTGATGATAGTTATTTGTACAAATAGTTTTAATAGTAAATCATTTGAGAGTGTAGTTTTAAATTTTGAATTGGTCTTTATAAGTTAATCCACAATCATTGCTATTAGGGCTAAAAAAGCAAAAAAGCCTAAACCCGGTTAGGTTTAGGCTCGACTTTAAACGACTTCTTTTTTCATCCATTCATCTATTTCGTCTTTATACCAGTAGATAAATTTTCCTTTTTTTCGGCAAGGCATTTGCTCATCAGAAACCCATCGGCCAAGCGTGCTTTCACTTATGCTAAAGTATAGCATTACTTCTTCCTTATTCATCCATGACTTATTAAGCTTTTGCTTTGCTTCCTGCATGATGTTTAGTTGATGATCGACATCCTCTTTGGTTAAGTGTTCTGATGTATTTTCAAGGTATTCCAAGTCAGCTTTTATCCATTTAATTGGCTCGAAATGCGCTTGCTCATCCTGAAGTTCAGCCATTTTTTCACGATATAAATCTTCATTCGCCTTTAGCCAAACAGGATCGGGTGAGCGCATAGTCTGTTTAGCCAACTTCAAAAAGTAATACAGGCAGGTAATCTTATCCTTAGCTGGTAACTTATTCAATGTCTTTTCCATAAACTCGATAAAATCGCGATTTAAAAAAACGTTTTTACTGTTCTCATCACTTTCAATTTGAACTCATGAGTTAGACGCGGCGATGCATAGTATTGCCGGGTAGGTATTAGTTTTTTAATGAATTTTTTTGCCATAAATAGTATTATCGATTTGTGTTAATGTGTAACCCGATCGCCTTCGATGACTTAGACAGTGCTGCCAATGTTTATAGGCATTGATTAAGTAGCTTGATTTTGTCCAAATATATTGCTCATCTTGTCCATGCTTCCAAACAGATCGGCAGCTTGGCTCTTAGCATATATTAAGGTTTCTGCGATTTTAGCATGGCCCATAAGGTCTTTAATGTGTATTGTGCCATTGTTCAGTTCCAAATGACATAAAGCGAATGAATGCCTCGATACATGAAAGGTTAGTTTTTTTGTAATTCCTGACAGCGTCATAAGCTCCTTCAAGTTTCGATTGAGCACCTGATTATCAACGTAAGGGAACACTTTTGTTGACGGCGTTTTGATGGTGTGTTTATTGTAACGCTCGACGATTGCTTTCGCTTGAGGTATCAATGGCACCATTACCTGTTTCTTCGTTTTCATCATCTCGATAACGATGGCTTCAGGGTCGCTTTTTATGTTACAAAACTTTAGGCTCATTAAGTCGCTATAGCGTAGACCGGAGAGGCAACTGAAAACAAAGTAATCCCTTGTTTTTTGTAGCATTACTTCCTTTTCGGGCAATTCAAGGTTCATCAAAGCTTTTACTTCGTTAATGCTTAAAGATGCTCTTTGTGCGGTTGAGGCTTTGATCTTGAAGAACCGATATGGGTTATCTTTCATATAACCATTCATAATTGCCTGATTAATCATCGACTTCAGACATTTATGTTTTACAAATCTTCCACCTAAGGCGTTACCCTTTTCATTGGCCATAAATAGGTCGAACTTTTGTATAGTATTCAAGGTAAGGTCACCAAAGTTCAGTTTATTGTTGTAAGACTTTAGCATATTCAAAACTGAACGATAAGATTTAAGTGTATTCTCTACTTTGTCGTTTTGCCATAACACAACTTGTTCAGACCAAAAGCTAAAAAAGGTCACCTTGTTATTCCCTCGGAGAAGATCTGATGCTATCGTCAAAGTAATTGGTTTGCCCATTGTCTGTAATTCCATCATCTGAGTTCCCCAGTCACTCATCCGATCGCTGAGATATTTCGATAACAATTGATTATATTTACTATTCTTTTTGACACTGCACTTTTGTATGTCCCAACTGGACAACTCTATTGTTTTCCCAGTCGGGATGCGAGTGGTGATGTTACCTACTCGCACGCTGAAATAGATGGGAATTGTGCCGTCTTGTTTGATCTTATCGGCGCGTATTACAATTTTAATATTCCAAGTAATTTTCATCGTTTTATTTGATTTTGATGATGGCTAATTTCCAACGAGTTATTGGGAATTTAAATTTTTGTTGAAGTTAATTTTATAACAATTTATTGATATACAGAAGCTTAAACATTTTTCATAATCCTTCTCGCTTTGGCAGACAACCTTGCAGAAGCCGGAATTTTAATTGGTAACTTAGGGTAACGTTCCATCAATCCCGAAAAATTTATGTATATTTTTCTTGGATACTGACTCGCCGGTTGTAAAACGATTTTGATAAGTTGATTCTCTTTAAGTTCTTTTAGATATACTTTCAACATAGTTGTCTTTAATGCAACCTTCGGACTGAGATTTTCATTTGATATAAAACAAAAGCCCTTATTTTTACTTAGTGAGTTTATGACGATGAAGAGAATTTTACCTTGAGCACTTAATCTCGTGTCTTCAACTACCGCTGCTGGCGTGAATAGAACTATACGTCTAATTTGGTATACTCCCCAACTGCCCATAAAATCTTGTTTTTCTTTGTTACTTGTTTCCATATTTTCTATCGCCCCTTTATTCTTTATATAACTTCCCTGTTGTTCTGGAAATGGGAGATTTCGACAATTTTTTTTATTATATCTTAAAACACTTCCAACATGCTCCAGAATCAGTATATAAATTTCAACACTAATAGTGCGAGTGTATATTCTATATAACTTCCCTGTTGTTCTGGAAATGGGCGATTTCGACGATTTTTTTAATTATATCTTAAAATACTTCCAACATGCTCCAGAATCAGTATATAAATTTCAACACTAATAGTGCGAGTGTATATTCTATATAACTTCCCTGTTGTACTGGAAATGGGCGATTTCGACGATTTTTTTAACTTGTTTCAAATCATGTGATATACCCAGATAAGATTAATCTCAATCCTGTAACAATATACCAGGGTCGATATTTCGACCGAAGGGGGGCCGGTCGCGCCGTACTACAAGATAATAATATGAGATAATAACTTTAATTATTCCGGTTTACTTCTTCCTTTCGCTATCGCTCAGAAAGAAGTAAACTCTAAGACAGAGCTGCGCTTCTGTCTGCCTGCCTAATGGCAGAGGAGGTTGGGAAAATGCTTAACTTTATTTTCCGAATAAAATCCGATATTAGTCAATGAAAACAAATCGAAAGCTTATTGAATAAATAAAAGAGAGATTCAACATATTGTCATAACGATCTTGCGTTAGCTTCAGGTGTAACAGAAAACTGGTAATTTTTAACACACATCAATGAAGGCTTAACGCTCACGCTACAGGCATGGGCTATAGTCTATTTGTGTGTGGGTATACCAGTACCTCTGTTACAGTAGCTACAGTTCCACGCTTGGTTTTTTAACCTGCCTTTTGGAACTGGAGGTAATAATCCCAAACCTTCAATGAATTCTAATTCACAATCTTCCGAGAAAAAAGAGCTCCGCCAAAGGCTTTTACTTCTATTTTTTACAGTTGTAGCAACTGTGGTAATCTACCAAGTTTTACATACCCCACAGGCCAGATGGGCGATGATGACAACAAAAGAGCGCATTGCTGATACATCATCCATAGCTCAACCTGAGCTTGCTTCATCATTAAGTGATAGCACAGAAATAGTTAATACTGACTTATTACTTGTTGACAGCCTTGAACTTTCCTGGGGTTCAGACCGCGTCAACATCAAGCACGCACTCGATAATATTGCGGGGGTCTAAGGTTCTGTAGAGTGGTCTATTAGCTATGCAGATGCCAAATTGAAGAAAAACCCCAATCTATTTACGGCATTTGGTCATGCTGAAAACAAGGAGCATAGAAAGCCCAAAACCTTTGAGATAGCCCTATTGGTAAATCGTCAGAATAAAAAATTTAAAGTCTTGAAAGCAGTTGATAATGGCAAGACCATTAAGGGTGCGATAGTAATAATCAGCCTCGCGCTTGATGGCGGGTATTCACAAGGCGTTAGCTTTTAGATCGTACTATATTGAGCAACTAAATTTCAACACTTAATTCAACTTACATATGAACTGGCTAACAGTAATATTTATAATCGCTGGAGTATCGCTTGCATTTCTTTTACTTCGCGAGTTTGTTACTTGGTATTGGAAAATGAATGAGATATGTGCTAAACAGAATCTAACTAATGATCTATTAAACAAGCAGAATGAATTACTTAAAAATAACAACAGTTTGCTAAGGGAATTCGTAAATGAGTTTATGAGAAAATAACAGAACTGGCTATACACGCAATAAATGGGCTTTTTCTCACGCCTCGGCATTGAAGCAATCCTGACTGGGTCTATACCCACGAAGGGGCAGATAGTCGCTCTTCGATGATATTTGGCCATTTAAATCTCATATTATTCACCGGACAAGATTAGCGCCCTTCCTTTTCGGTAGTTTCAATGAATCATTTACATTTAAACTGTTTTTGATTTTACCCATTTTGTCATGGGTAAATTGAAATCAAAGATGTTATCTTACTCAAAAACAGGATCGTTTTAAGCGTATCAGCAGACTACTATTTAGAAAGGTTTCCATCACACTGATAATCAGGCTTCACCTTCAAGTCACTTGATTTTAACGTCATTAATCACCGCCAAAATTTTACCCATAGCTTTACCCATTACATAAAAAATGCCCTTTTCATCTATAAAAAGGGCATTCTAAGTGGTCCTGACGAGAATCGAACTCATATCTAGAGTTTAGGAAACTCCTATTCTATCCGTTGAACTACAGGACCGGTTGTTTTAGGAAATGCAAATGTGCAAATTATAGATGATTTGTCAAAACCATTTATAACGCATCCTTGCATCTGCTAAATTACCTTATTACCGAGCCATTTGGCATGGCATCGGCAGGGGTAACAAAGCTTAGCTTACCTTCGGCGTTTTCGGCCATCAATATCATACCTTGCGACAGAATGCCTTTTATTTCACGCGGTTCAAGGTTCACCAAAATGCTTACCTGTGTACCTATTATGTTCTCGGGCTCGTAATGCTCTGCAATGCCCGATACTACTGTGCGCTGGTCTATGCCGGTATCAATGGTCAATTTTAGCAGCTTCTTTGTTTTAGCTACCTTTTCGGCTGTTAAAATGGTACCGGTACGGATATCCAGTCCAACAAAATCGTCAAAAGTGATGTTGCTTTTGGCGGGGGCAACTTTTGCAACGGCTTGCGGAGTGGCTTTCTTTTTATCGGCCAGTTTTTGCAGCTGCAGATCTATTACCTCGTCTTCTACTTTCTCAAACAGTAAGGCCGCCGGGTTTAGTTGGTGGCCGTTGCTGAAAATCAGCTCTTCATCAAAGTTTAAACCGGTAACACCCAGGTTCAGCATACCGAAGATCTTTTCGGCTGTCTGCGGTAAAAATGGCTGCAGGCAGGTTGCAAGATGTCCAATCAGTACCAAGTTGTTATGCAAGGCTGTTTTAGCACTTTCAGGGTTAGTTTTAATGGTTTTCCAAGGCTCCTGCTCGGTAAGGTAACGGTTACCCATACGGGCAATATCCATCACATTCTGTAGGCCCGCGCGGAAACGGTAACTTTCGAGGTTTTTACCTAATTCATCATAATGTCCTACCAGTTCGGCATTAATTCCGGCATCAGTCAGGGTAATAGAAGCGCTGTCGCTTTCTACCTTGCCATTGTAATACTTGTGCATCAATATCATTACGCGGTTAACGTAGTTACCCAAAATGGCAACCAATTCGTTATTTACGCGTGCCTGGTAATCTTTCCAGGTAAATTCACTGTCGCTGGTTTCGGGTAAAATAGAGGTAAGTACGTAACGCAATTCGTCCTGCTTGCCCGGAAATTCCTGCAGGTATTCGTGCAGCCAAACCGCGTGGTTTCGCGAGGTAGAAAGCTTCTCCCCTTCCAGGTTTAAAAACTCGTTAGCTGGTACATTCTGTGGTAATATATAATCACCGTGCGCTTTTAATATCGCCGGGAAAATAATGCAATGGAACACAATATTATCCTTACCAATGAAGTGCATCAGGCAGGCTTCATCTTCGGTGTTCTCCTGCTTTTTCCAGTATTGCTGCCAGTCTTTACCGTTATCAATAGCCCATTGCTTGGTGGCAGATATGTAGCCAATAGGCGCATCCATCCACACATAAAGCTTTTTGCCTTTCGCTTCTGCTAAGGGTACATCAATTCCCCAATCAAGGTCGCGGGTCATAGAGCGGGGTTGCAGGCCCGATTTTAACCACGAGCGGCATTGC